>ERZ889217.571-NODE-571-length-21642-cov-4.760365_pt1 | contig 21642 bp, 14 predicted proteins | sample MGYA00521098_ERZ889217 | MGnify/ENA primary metagenome ERZ889217 (study PRJEB32303, sample SAMEA104408613) | aquatic metagenome | biome: Brackish water; feature: Pelagic; material: water | place: Baltic Sea | collected 2014-06-10T22:04:00 | depth 2,362 m ... | reverse complement strand
CCCTTGGCTATTAAAGGTTTTAATCCGACTTGTTGTGGATCGGTGTCGTTGACTCGGTCACCCAATCCAGGAGCACGAAAAACGACAACAAAGCGGTGTTCACGGACTGGTTCAACAAAAATCTCGACACCTGGGATTTTGATCTGCTTTAGCTTTTTGCACATTGCAACGCATTGTTCGGTTGTGGGTCTACCTGCTCTGCGATCGGATATTTTGCCTTCGGCATCTACGGTGCAAAAGTTTCCACGAATTGCTACATCGTTTTTGCCAACTTCGAAATTAATGCCCAAAGCTTCAAGAATTCCGCGTCCGATGCGATATTTAAGGGGATCATAGCCGAACAATCCCAAATGCCCGGGGCCGCTTCCAGGAGTGATTCCAGGCAATACCGGGATACTCATGCCGCAAATGCCTTCTCGTGCCAGTGTATCCAAATGAGGGGTGCTTGCAGATTCCAGCTCGGTTTTTCCGCCCGGCGTCATGGGCAATCCGCCTAATCCATCTGCAACAAGCAGTACAATTTTAGATTTATTTACTTCTCGTAACTCTACAATCAAATCATGAAGATCCATTTAAAACTCCAGCTTTTAGGGTTGTATGGCAGTCTTTTTTAGTTTTATGGAAGCTTACGGGCCATGGGTATCTTACTTTTTGTGCATAAATGCAATTAGCATGGCTTCAACTGCCCAGTCTTGAATATACTTTCAAAAGTGCCGGGAAACTAACTAATAAGGGTATTGTTGTGGAAAATCAAGAAAACAGCATGGTAAATGAGCCCGTTACAGAGCTAATATGGCCGGCCTTGGATATCCTCGAGCGCAGAATTCTAGGCGTTTTAATTGAAAAAGCTAAAACGACTCCCGAGGCTTATCCTCTTTCGTTAAATGCTTTGGTTAACGCAGCTAATCAAAAATCCAACCGTGATCCTATTATGAATCTGCAGGATTATCAGGTTGAATCTGGGATTCGCAATTGTATTGCCAAGGGTTTGATTTCAATGGTGCGCGGAGGCCGGGTCGAGCGCTGGCAGCATGAATTGTATTCAAAATGGAACCTAAGTAAGCGCGATATGTCTGTTCTTGGCGAACTTTTGTTGCGAGGGCCGCAAACGGAAGGCTTGCTACGCACGAGGGCAGGTCGAATGGAAACTTTCGATTCCCTTGAGGATTTACGCGAAGCATTGGATTCCCTTGCAGCACGAAAACTGATTTTTTGGGTCGATTCTAAGGGTGTTCGCGGGGCAAGAGTCACCCATGGGTTTCATTCCAACGATGAAATAGCTAGAATTAGAAGTACTGCGATTCAGGTTGTTGCTGATGATGAGCCTACAAGCACTAATAGCAGTAGGCGCAATAGTGACGCAGCAGAGTTGCGTGAGTTGGTTTGTGGTTTGCAAGAAGAAGTTAAAAGCCTTCGGGAAGAGCTTGTTGCACTAAAGACTCAGCTTGGTGTTTGATCAAAAATTTTAATAGTTTGAAAAGTGGAAAATAAGATGAAAGAACCTGCAGAACCCGTTGAAAAAGCCAAAAGATTAAACCAATACCTTGCCCATGCAGGGGTTGATTCTCGTAGGCATTGTGAAATTCTTATCCAACGCGGTAAAGTCAAAATTGGTGGCGTTGTCGTGCGCGATCTTAGTGCCCGTGTTCGCCCAGGCGAAGTGGTTACCGTGGATGGGCAAGATCTTAACTCCGAGCAACATGTATACTGGCTTCTCAACAAGCCACAAGGATATCTTTGTACCAATCATGACCCTGCCCGAAGGCCCTTGGCGAAAGATCTTCTGCCCCATGTAAGTGAAAGAATTTTCACGGTGGGCAGGTTGGATGAAGATAGCGAAGGCTTACTGCTTCTTACCAATGATGGCGAATTTGCGCAGAAGCTAATGCACCCTAAATTTGGGGTCGAGAAGACCTATCATGCACAGGTTGCGGGCCTTCCTAAAAATGAAGATATGCAACAGTTAGTAAAAGGGATTTGGTCAAGCGAGGGGAAACTTAAGGCGAAAAAGGTTCGTATCTTGAAAAGGCAGGGCGAAAGTTCCTGGCTTGAAATCACGCTTTGCGAAGGAAAGAATCGCGAAATCAGAAGAATGCTTGCCAAGTTGGGCCATAAAGTTATCAGGCTGAAACGGGTATCTATTGGCTCTATCAGATTAGATAGATTGCCCAAAGGAAAGGCCCGCAAATTGAAAACTTGGGAATTGAGCTCGTTAATTAAAATTGCGGAACAAGCTATTGTGCAGGAATGATTCCATGTTTCAAGAAAATGCTAAAGTTGTTGATCATTACACGATTGCAAGCAAAACCCATTTGATAAAGCTGCATTGCCCTAAAATTGCTGCGATTATCAGACCAGGGCAATTCGTGATGATCAAACTTCCAGGAGGGAATGATCCCCTTTTAGGTAGGCCTTTCGCACTCTACGACACGACTCTTGATGATCAGGGCAAGCCCACAGGAATTGAAATCGTTTACCTTGAACTTGGGAAAATGACTTCTCTTCTGCCTGCTGTTGTTCCAGGCCAATCCATTGAAACGTGGGGGCCCCTAGGCAAGCCTTTTCCGATTTTTCCAAACAAAGATCATGTCGCTTTTATTGCTGGTGGCATTGGGCAAACTCCTTTTCTGGCCTTTGGAAAACAATTGCTTGGCATCAAAGCTTATGGCGGAGATTCAATTAAAAAATCGTTGAACAAGGTCACCATGATTTATGGAGTCCGCTCTGCGCCTTTTCTTGCAGGTGTTGACCATTTTAAAAGTATTGGCTTGGATTTGTTTTGCGCAACCGATGATGGATCTCAAGGTTTTCATGGCAGAGTAACAGAATTACTTAAAACATTGCCCAAAGCAGAGCACTGGTATGGGTGTGGCCCTGAACCTATGCTGCATGCGCTTTGCAAACTTGCTTTGGAAGATAATACACCATGTCATGTTTCGCTTGAATCGCCCATGGCCTGTGGCTTGGGGATTTGTTTTAGTTGCGTTGTAAAAGTAAAGGCAGAAGGTGGTTGGGACTATAAAAGAATCTGCGTGGATGGTCCCGTTTTTAATGCAGACACTTTAGTTCTTGAATAAACTGCCTCTTTTTGTGTTTTGCTAATAATAATAAAAAATCTTGAAACAAAAGTTTGTCGTTCACCGTCTTAATGGTAGAGGTTATGATATATATAGCTTTTGCTCTTGATATCAGGAAATGATTTCCTGTTTTTAAAGGTTTAAAAATGTCTACCGCGATTAATGCCACTTGCCCTGGTTGTAAAAAAGTTCTTAAGGTTCCGACCCAGTGGGTCAACCAAGTTATTCGCTGTAAATTTTGCAACATGGCTATGCAAATAAAGCCTAATATTCCGCAACCTCAATCCGGTGTAAAAGCAAATCCAACCCAGCAAAGTCCACAATCTTCGGGTAATGTTCCACAAACACCTTCTGCTGCAGTTCGTAATGGCGTTCCACCTTTGCCCGATGTTTCGCCAATACCTTCAAACCATAGGGGGGCCCAATCGGTAACAAATCAATTCGGATTAACCGATGTAAATTACAATCCTTCATATTCATCGAAGTATCGTAAAAAGAAAGTAAACTGGGTTATTCCTGTTCTTGTCATGGCTTTTATGGGAATTCTTGGAATTGTCTTCTTGGTGATGGCGATGCCTTATATCAAAGATAAAATTAATAATAACGCTGATTCAATGACTGCTGTTGATGGTAAAGGAAAGCCAAAGGATGCAGATCAAATTGACCAAAATAAAGATGGAAATAAGGGGAAGGGGCCGGGGGAAAATAAAAAGAATAATCCTGCTGCTGGCGGTTCAAATGCGCCCTTCCCCAGACGGGCCTTGGTTGTAAGCGTTCACAATTACCTTTACGCCAACCCGACCCAGTATGGTTTGATGGTGCAAGGCATGAAAAATATTCCAGCTATTTCTAAATATTTGACAAATCAGATGCGGGTGCCTGTGAACCAAATCATGCACCTTAGTGATGCTGCCAAAGATAATCCTACACCCCCTACAAAATCTGTTGTTGAAAGTACGATTACAGATTTTTTAAAATCATCTCGAAAACAAGACCATGTAATGTTGGTTTTTGTTGGGCATGCTGTCGAAAATGATGGCCAAGTTTACCTCGCACCTATTGAAGGTGATCTTACGGACCCAACAAGCCTAATCCCCTTGGCATGGCTTTATAAGGAACTAGATACTTGTGCTGCGCATCAGAAAATTCTTGTACTGGATGTTTGTAGATTCAGCCCCACCATTGGTATCGAAAGGCCGGGCGGCCAACCTATGAGCGCAAAAATGGAAGAAGTCATCAAGGCTGTTCCTGCTGGCCTTCAGGTTATTACTGCGTGTTCTGCTGAGCAAAGATCGATGGAAACAGATGGGGAACTATTGGGTGTGTTTTTGGATGGTTTTGTTGATGCTTTGCAAAAAGGTGTTCAGGGGCATATACAAAAGCAGGGGGACAATATTCCTATTGATAACCTTTTTGAGGCCACTGTGAAAAATGTGGAAGTCCTTGCAGTGGAACAGAAATTCAAGCAAACGCCTAAAATGTATGGGGCGTTTAAAGATAATGGCGCTGAGTTTGATCCCGCAGAACCAATGCCGCCCAAACTTGCAATAACGGGATTAAAGCCTGTTAATAAGGAGGGGATTGCGCTTGTTAAATCGGTGCTCGAAGAAATTGGGACACCTCCAGTAAAAGCTTCAGAAATAGATAATTCAATTCGTTTGGAATATCTGCCCCCGATTGCGGATCATATTATTAAAGAATATGCAAAAGTTGATGGCCCTGAAACGGATTTGCAAAAAAATGTTAAAAAAGCTCGGATTGAACTTTGGGTGATTTCATCTTTGCCTGCACCCGCTGATATAAAAAACGAAGTGGATGAAAAACGTAAAATCGCCAAGGTGAATCTGGATGTTCTTAAAGATGGTTACCGGGCACCAGCCAATGAAATCGCCTTTAAGACGGGTATTGAAAAGGACGAGAAAGATGTCGCTCGTATGTTCGTGCCCTTACAGGACGCTCTTGACGATTTAAAGAAAAATGAAGAAATGAAAGACGCTGAAACTAAGCGTTGGCAGGCAAATTATGATTTTATACGAGCACGATTAGAATCCCAAATTGCCTATCTCTACGAATACCAATCAATGCTAGGCCAGATGCGCAAAGAACTTCCTGAAAGGGATGCCAAGCTGCATGGCGGGTGGAAATTAGCCGCAACAGCAAAACTGCAAGGCGATAGCGCAGGCAAGAAACTTGCAAAAGAATCCACCAAAACTATGGAAGCACTGGTTAAGAATACGGCAGGAAGCCCTTGGGAAGTGCTCGCTAAGCGCGAAAAATTCACCACCTTGGGGCTTGAGTGGCAGGGAACAAAATAGCTTTTATACCGACTTATAAACCTTGGTTTAAGTCTGCTCTCTCCGGGGTTTCTTGCCAGCATTTGATTGTATCAAACGGAATTCTGTTTGGTGCGTTACCCACAATATCGGGTTCAACGCCTGCATTATAAAGGGGCCATACATACAGGTTGTTTGCAGAACGATCCCAGCCATCCGACCACTCTTGCCAAGTAAGTGGTTGTCTTCCAAATAAAAGTCGTTCCGCATCGAGTGCGTCTAGGGTGCAGGGTTTTTCGAACTTTTTAAATTGAAGTTTTGGTTGTGATTCACCAGTATTAATCGGCACAAGAATCGTGCTTTGGTTTTCTGAAAAGAGTACAAGATTTCCTTCAGATATTTTCCAATCTGTGACCCAACTGGGCAAGTTACTGCTGACCTGTTCTTTGGAAATTTCAATTCCTGCAAACTTGTACAATCCTGCAATTCCCAAACTTAGACACCTGTTTTGCTGTTCGTTTAATGCTAGGGTTCCTCCTGGTTTGGATACACTTCCCATGAGTATGCCATCGATCAATTCTAGCGATATTTTGAAGGAAGCGTAACCGTTATCATCCATGCCCGTCATTTCTGCTTCGATGCGATTAATCCCAAGAGAGATTTCTGAAACTCGCAGTGGCCTAACAAACGATTTGTTGTTTTGTTGCATTGGAATAAGAAGATCCCGTTCAATAAAGCGCGCTAGTCTTTCCTTGATGGTTTGTAAATCAAGCCTTAGCGTTCTTGCTTTGCGCCAATCGCTTCTTGTCACTGCATCTTGTTCTGCTTTCCTTAGTTTCATGAAAAGTTTGGGGATGGTTCCGGAGTGAAAACCTAATTTTAGAAGCTGGGGAATAGTCTCACCATGCGTTCCTATTGCCATCGGCCGAAGTGATTGAGGCCTATTAGCCCTGTATAATCCCCAGTTTTCTTTGGTTTCCCAGAAAAGAAAGCCGAATAAGTTGGGCATGAGCCAGATGGTTGTGCCGAAGAATAAGTTTGAAAGCACATCGCCAATGAATGGAGAAAAGAAGTGTACGATTTGTGGAGTGAGTGGGATGATAATTGGGTAAGTGAATTTAGCAGCAACCGAAGAAATAGGGAATTTGATCGGGTTAATTCCTGGTTCAATCAAAACGACCGTGTAAAAGCGCAGGAAAAATGCGATAGGCGACCAAAGCAATCCTAATATGCCACGCAATGCTACCTGCCATGGTTTTGCCCGCCCTCTTAACCTTAACCAATCATTAACCCATTGCAGTACAAACTCAAGCCCTTCAATGGTTTTCTTGAAACTTTGGACCATGATGGTGAAGAGAATGGAAATCAATCCATCTTGGACTAATTTCCCCAAAGTCATCACCCCTGAGATTGCAAATTCTGACAGTAATCTTCCTAGCCTTGAATTAAGTAACAAGGTAAACCCGATGAATAGAACAATCTCACCTACATGATAGGGGTAGGTTTTAGGTAACCAAAGGGCGATGGCTTCAGTAAATACAAGGGGTTTGAGTATCAGTGAATAAATTACTTGAACCGGTAAGCTTTTCCAAATTAATAAAAAAGGATTCCAAGTAAGAAGGGCAGAAGGAATCTTGTAAAAGATGAACTTTGCAGTTTTCCAGAAAATCAATAGTACTTGGAGAACAAAGGCACGGAATGAAGAAATGTTGATAACGCCAAAAAAGAACACCCCAAGAGTTATAAAAGTTAGGGTTCTAGTTAAATCAGGAATACGATCGCCTGAGATTTTGTCGCAAATTAAATCCGCAGATTCGATAATTAAAAAAGAGCCACCAAAGGGAAGAGTAAGGAATTTAGTTAGGGTTCTTCCTGTTGCGGTGCCGAAGTTTAAAGCGGTGGATTTTTCTAGCCAGCGTAGATAGAAATCGCTTCGTCTGTACACTCCGTCTAACTGCAACGAAAGATTTTCATCCAAGGAAAGAAGCGCATCACCCTTGAAGAAAGATGCAGCATCTCTGATATCTTCAAGCTTAAGGTGATTTCGGGAAATCATATCGCGAAGCTCGGAGTAATTGAGATATCCCTGTTCGATAATGCGGTCGAGGAATTCTTCAACTAACCTTCTTCTGGCGATTTCGCCAAAGGCTCCTTCACCTTTCAACCCAACAGATTGCAAATTATTTTCAATGATTGGTCGAATTTCGTCACGAAGCAGTTTTTCGTTTTGTTTCCATACTAATTGAAGAAGGGTTTCGAGTTTTTTGCGATCTGCGAATGCAAGTCGCGTTGTGATTGCATTCAAACTGGCTTCTCGCAGCCTTTGGTGGATTTTAATTAGTCTTTGAAAACGGAGCGGGCGTTTCATCGGCTTTTTTCCGAACGAAATAGCCCAGCTAAAAATATCGATCCGATATATTTCCTGCTCGTAATCTTCGCATGCACTTTGTAGCTCGGTCAGCAACCGGGCTTCAACAGGGGAAGAACCCTGATCAGCTTTATCTAACAGAGGAAGAAGCGCTGATTCCCAGTTTTGGAAATCACTTGAGTTGAAATTTAGAGCGGCTTGAAGCCTTTTGACCAGTTTGCGGATTTCTTTGTGTGCTTTTTCGATGGTATTCGGAGATAATTCCGCAGGGGCGACACGATTTGCTTGCGTCCATAATATTGCAGATACCGTGGCGTTGTTTAGGGAAGATTCTTTCTCTGCTTGTTCGGACAGTCTTTTAAAGTATTCGCTGGATTCTTCTGCATGAGTTTCCGGAGTAGGGTGGGGGTTTTGGGTTCCAGGTATTCGTGCTTCTTGGAAAATAATGTCTTCTGCAACATCATTTCTAATAATTGAAAGCAACGATTCATAGTCTTTGATGGACGGGAAATAGTTCGCTAGCAAGTTTTCTGAAAAGCGATAGAGTTCTGCAAATGCGGCTGCGAACGAAATATATTTGTCTGCGATATCCTGTTCAGGAAAAATCTTGTGTTCTTGTTCGAGCACCATTAACGCTTCAGAAAAAACGGTTCTACCGATTGTCTTGATTTTTTTTTCAACTACAGCGTCAGATAGAAATCCCTTTTCTTTAAGTTCGATGAATTTTAATTTGACCTCTGCGTGAAACAGTCTACGCCAATACAAGGTGTTGCGTTCCTCAATATTGAACTTCCCTGGCATTTCTCCTTCAACTTTTGCAAGAAGTAATATTTTTCCAAATGGCAATGATCCGATTTCCAATTCAAATTCAAGTTCTTTGGATAAAGAATTGATGGTTTCAAAATCTGTCCAAACAGAATCAATGCTAGAAAACTGGCCTGATATCAAGCCTAGGATTGCTGGAAGTTTGCGTTGGTGCAAAACAACTTTGTCCACGACTTTTCTTGGAACCAATACGAGTCGTGGTTCAATATTCTTTAATTCGATTTCGATAGTGTTTCGATACATGGTTTTCTGCAATTAAAAATTTTCTTATGCCAATATAAGAACAGGAATTCAAACGATTTTCGAGAATTCTTTTGAATATTTGTTTTAAAATTGATTTCTAAATTACAATAAGGTTGGGTTATAGGTTTAATCTCTAAAATTACGGGTCATTTATGAATATTTCAGAACTTCCCTCCAATTTAAAACAGCTTAAAGCTTCAGATTGGAAGTCAAAGCCAGTAAAAGAAGAAATACGGTCTAATCTTCTCAAGGCCCTTAAAAATAATCAGCCTTTGTTTTCTGGGATCATTGGTTACGAAAATACTGTTTTGCCCTCTTTGCAAATTGCTCTTCTTGCAAGCCATGATATTCTTTTTCTAGGTGAAAAAGGGCAGGCGAAAAGTAGGCTCATGCGCGCTTTGATCCAGCTTCTAGACGAATTCATTCCTTTTATTGATCACCCTTCAATCCCTGTTCATGAAGACCCATATCACCCAATTACCACAGCAGGCAAAAATTTTCTTGCCCAGCATATTGATGACCAAGTCCCTATCGGGTGGTGGAAGCGGGAAGATCGGTACGCAGAAAGATTGGCCCCAGGTACGAAATTCGCTGATATCATTGGTGAAATCGATCCAGGCAAGTTGGTTTCTGGTGTAAGTATGGCAACAGAGGATGCACTGCATTTTGGGCTTATCCCGAGAATGCATCGCGGTATTTTTGCTATGAACGAAATTCCAGAACTTGATGAGTTGGTGCAGGTTGGTTTGTTTAATGTACTTGAAGAGCGCGATGTACAAATCCGTGGCTATCCAGTCAAATTTGATCTCGATATTTTTGTTCTTTTTTCTGCTAATCCTTCCACTTATAACCGCAGTGGTAAAGTTATACCCCAATTAAAAGACCGTATTGGGTCCCTTATACAGACTCATTATCCCCTAGATCGGGATGGTGGGATTGAAATCATGGAGCAAGAGTCAGGGAATGTCGAAGACAAAGAGTTTCCTGTTGCTGTTCCTAGATTTATGAAGGAAATTGTTGAACAAATTAGCAGGTCTGCTCGAAAATCGAAGTTTATTGATCAGCAGTCTGGTGTAAGTGCTAGATTTTCAATTGCCAATTATAAAACCATGATAGCTAGTGCAAGGCGCAGGGGCGTTTGCCTTCAAGAAGATTCTGCTGTTCCCAGAATAAGTGATCTATCGCATCTTGCTTCATCCTCACTAGGGAAGTTGGAATTGGATTTGATGGGTAGTCATCAAATGACAGAAAAGCAGATCCTTGATTCTTTAATTGCTGATGCTGTAAAAATTGTTTTTCAGGAATATGTAGATATAGCAGGGTTAGAGGAGATATCACAAGTATTTGGCAAAGGTGTTAAAATTGAAGTAGGTGATATGCTTCCATCTTCGCATTATGCGGAAAGAATAAAAGTGATACCCAAGGCTTGGGAGAAAACTTTTGAAGTAAACCCAAGTGAAAATGATGCAGTGCGAGCGTCGTGCATTGAATTTGTATTGGCAGGTTTGCACGCATCGGACAAAATTTCCCGTTCTTCAAAACATGGCCGAATTAGTTACGAATTACGCTAAAAGTGAGGAATTGATGGCAACTGAACCAAAGTTTGGTGGCATTGTTCATACTTATCAAAAGTATGATCCTGTAAGTTTTCCGAACCCTAGTTCAGATGCTCCAGATCTTGTTTCGCCTGCTTTTGAACACATGATGCATTATGGTTCCCTCAAAAGATTAACCGAGGAGCAACTTGCCCGAGCTGTGCAGATTGATCCTAGTCAAATACAAGGTTTTGGACCCACTATGGAACGGTTGATGGAGGTCCTTGAAGCGCGGAAGCGAAAAATTCTTGAAACCTTTGAAACTGAATCCGTGAGCAAGGAAGCTAAAGACGAGTACGAAAATTCTTATCGCAATTTAAAGCCCCCGAAAACTATTGCTGAAGAATTCAAGAAAGCTACTAAGGCTGAGCAATTAAATCAAATCGAAGATCTTTGGTATAAAGCGGGCGGTGAGAAATCACCCTTTGGAAATAAGTTGCTTGGTGTTTTTGAATCTTTAGCCATTAAATATCAAGTGGATGAGCTTGCCTCAAAATATGAATTTACGGGCACCCAATCTCTTGACGTTCCCAAGGCTTTAGAGGTAAAAGCGGAGCTTGAAAAAATTGATGAGCTTTTAAAGCAGTTAAAAGATGCGATGGAGAATGCTCAGATTGGCGTCATTAATATGGAGGAACTTTCTGAGTTTTTAGAATCAGGCGACATGGATCAGTTGAATGCCTTGCAAAAGCAGATTCAAGAAATGATTAAAGCAATGCAGGAAAATCAAGGTATCGACTCCGATGGGAAAAATCTCAAGCTGACCCCCAAGGCTTATAAAATCTTTCAATCCAAACTTCTTGGTAAGATTTTTGACCAGCTTAAAGCATCTCGGTCAGGTAGGCATATGGTTGGGGTTTCTGGCGAAGGAGCTGTTGAAACACAGAAGACTAAACCTTTTGAATTTGGTGATTCACTTGCCAGCCTTGATATTCAATCTTCCATTGTAAATATGCTGGTTCGGTCGGGTGGAAAGATGCCTGAATATCTTCATGCCGGGGATTTGGTGGTTAACAAAACTAAAAACAATCCCAAGTGTGCCACGGTTGTGTTGCTCGATATGTCGGGGTCAATGCGATACGATGGTCAGTATGTGAATGTGAAACGAATGGGATTGGCGTTGGATGGTTTGATTCGTTCGGAATATCCGGGAGATAGGCTGCATTTTGTGGAGATGTATACCTTTGCCAAGATTCGGAGCAGTTCAGAAATAGTATCGTTGATGCCCAAGCCTGTAACGGTTTTTGATCCAGTGGTAAGGCTGAAGGCTGATATGTCCGACCCTGACATTACTGAAATGGATATACCTCCTCACTTCACCAATATTCAGCACGGATTGCAGCAGGCCCGCAACCTTTTGGCTAATTCCGATACTTGCAACAAGCAGGTTATGATCGTTACCGATGGTTTGCCTACAGCACATTTTGAAGGGAAGGACCTGTATCTTTTTTATCCTCCCGACCCAAGAACCGAAGCAGCAACATTGAAGGAAGCGATGCTTTGCGCACGCGAAGGTATTACGGTAAATGTTTTTCTTATGTCGTCTTGGAATCAATCCACGGAAGATGTTCAGTTTGCTTATAAGATGGCTCAAAGTTCCAAAGGTAGAGTTATATTTGTTGCGGGCAAGGATCTCGATCGCTATGTAATTTGGGATTACCTTTCTCGAAGAAAAACCATTTTAGGTTGAAAACTTAGAAGTTGCTTCCGTTAAACCATCGATTAGCATACTACGATGGTTATAAATGGAGGCTTAAATGACCCGAAAATTGTTAAGTGATTTTGATATCGCACGATATCATGAAGATGGTTTCGTTATCTCGAAATCTTTTTTTGATCCCCAAGAAATTGATCTATTAAGCAAATCTGCAAGGGAAGATCACGAACTTGATAAGCATTCGTTTGGAAGGCGAGATGGCGAAGGCGGCACCGTCAAACTTTCTCTTTGGAATCACCCCGGGGAAGGAATTTATGGAATGTTTGCTCGGTGCGAGCGCATGGTTCGCTCGGTAGAAAAAATCCTTGAGGGCGAGGCTTATCATTATCATTCTAAAATGATTATGAAGGATGCGAAAATTGGTGGCGCTTGGGCTTGGCACCAAGATTATGGCTATTGGTATCAAAACTATGTCCTTCGTCCGCTGCTTACAAGTGTTAGTATTGCAGTAGATCCTGCGACCCGAGAAAATGGCTGTTTGCAAGTTATTGCGGGGTCGCATCATTGTGGGCGAATTAACCATGTGCTATCAGGTGATCAGGCTGGAGCAGACATGGAAAGAGTCAATGATATCTTAAAAAGAATGCCATTGGTTTACTGTGTGATGGAACCTGGGGATGCGATATTTTTCCACCCTAATTTGCTGCATCGATCAGACCAGAATAATTCGGATAACCCAAGGTGGTCGATGATTTGTTGCTATAACGCAGCAAGAAATAATCCTGCAAGGGAATCCCACCATCCCTCTTATACTCCTTTGCATGTGGTTTCAGATGCAAAGATAAAAGAAGTTGGGATCAAGCGTTTCTCAGATGATGCAACGGATGTTGCATGGTTAAGTGACTCCAAGGATAAAAGCGCAACGGTTCTTGAATCCTAGTAAAAGTTTAAGCACAGGGATTTAAGGTTTTGCCCAGACTTGCGCCAGATGTAAAAGGACTTCAACCGCTTTTTCCATCTCTTCGAGACAAGTCCATTCCAAAGGGGAATGGGGGTTGTGCTCACCTGTGGATAAGTTGGGTGTAGGCAGACCTATTTCTGTCATTCTTGATCCATCGGTGCCACCTCTCACTGAAGTTACCTTTGGTTGCAACCCTGCGAGTTTCATGGCTTCTACAGCAAACGGTATTGCCCGTGGTTCTTTACTCATTCCATCCGCCATATTGCGATATTGTTTTGTCACAAGAATATCAAACTTTGCTTCGGGGTATTCGAGTTGGATTTGAGAAGCAAGCTGAGAGAGAAATGCTTCATACTCTCGGAGTTTTTTGGAATCAAAATCGCGCAATAGAATCTTGATCGAAACTTCTGCAACTCCGCCTGCAATAGTGTAAGGATGTAGGAAACCTTCCATTCCCTCGGTGGTTTCAGGGGCAAGTTTTTTCGTAGGCAATCGCTCGATAAAAATAGCAGCAAGACGAATGGCATTAGTCATGCGGTTTTTTGCAATGGACGGGTGGATGTTTCTGCCATGAATGGTGACAGTTGCTAGATCTGCAGAGAATGTTTCGCCATCGATTTCGCCTTGCCCCCCACCATCTAATGTGTAGGCTGCAATCGCCCCTAATTCTTTAAGATCTAGATGGTTTACTCCTTTGCCTATTTCTTCATCGCAAGTAAAGCAGATGCGAATATCACCATGAATAATGCTGTTGTTTTTGATTAATTCTTGTGCAGCTTGCATGATAACAGCAACGCCTGCTTTATTATCTGCTCCTAAAAGTGTAGTTCCATCGGTGGAGATGATGGTTTTTCCTTTGAGGGGTGGCAGGTCATGATTTTCGGTGGTGGTGATAATTTTGGTTTTATCTTTTGGAAGGATGATATCTTTGCCATCGTAGTTTTCATGAATAATGGGGGAGACATTTTTGCCCGAGGTTTCAGGGGATGTGTCCATGTGGGCGACCCAGGCTATCGTTTGGATAGATCTACCTGCATTGCTTGGTATTGTGCCAAATACTAGGCCATATTCGGTTTGATAGGCATCTTTGATTCCAATTTCATGAAGTTCTTTAACCAGCATTTTTCCTAATTCTAATTGTCCTTTTGTACTGGGATAAGTTTTGGAATTCTCATCTGCCTGGGTATCAATTTTCACATAGTCGCAAAATCGTTTGAGTAAGCTGTTGTGGTTCATGATTTCTTTTTTCCTTTAGTTGGTGTTTTAGTAACGCCCTTTTGCGGGCAAAGATCGATTAGGGCGCAATCCGAACACTTTGGCTTTCTGCTGGCGCAAACTTTTCTGCCATGCTCGATTATCCGATGCCCAAATATTGTCCACTCTTCTTCCTTTATCACCCGATGCAAATCCAATTCTATTTTTACGGGATCCTTGGATTTCGAAAGCCCAAGTCTAAAGCTTAATCTACCTACATGGGTATCAACTGGAAGGCCTGGAATGCCAAAAGCATTTCCCAAAACCACATTTGCAGTTTTTCTGCCCACTCCTGCGAGAACCACCAGCTCTTCCATGGTTTTTGGTACTTCCCCTTGATGATCCTTAACCAATGCCTTGCAGCAAGCTATGATGTTTTTGGCTTTGTTCTTATAGAACCCAGTAGATCTTATAAGGGATTCGAGTTCATTGGAGTTGGCTTCTGCTAGGCTGAAAGAAGTGGGGAAGCGATCAAAAAGAGCAGGGGTTACCATGTTTACCCTGACATCCGTGCATTGTGCTGAGAGTATGGTTGCAATTAAAAGTTGCAAAGGCGAATGATAAGTCAGCGCACAATATGCGTCAGGGTAAAGCTCTTTAAGTCTGTTTGCCAATCTTTGGGATCGATCTTTTAGTTCTTTGCTGTTTTCCACGCTTTAACTAATTCCTTTTCTTAAATGCTCCGCTATCAACTATTATTAAGTCTATCTAATGATAAATATGGACTGGAGAACAGATTCCATTACCATGAGGGAAGTTTAATTGTACCAGCTAATGAAAGAAATGATTTTATGAGGCAAATTGGTTTTATTCCTGATCCTGTAGATGCTAAGAAGTTTGAAGACTACCTTTACACTCAGGGTACTCTAGTTCGCATGGACAGGCATAATGCCGGTTATAATGTGTGGGTGTTTGATGAGGATAAACAGATTTTTGGTAAGCAAGAATTGTTGCAATACCTTGAAAACCCGCAAAGTAAGATATATTCCGATGTAGTGTTAATTGCCAAAAATCAGCGGATCAAACAAGAAAAAGACGATAGTGCAACCCCGGAATACAAAGTGGTGTTTTCTGATCAGGTTGTGCAATTTCCCCGAGTCACTTTTCTACTTGCGATTTGTATCCTTGCAGTTAGTGTTCCCATGCTTTTGGATGATGAAAAAAAAGTTCGCATGGTTTCAATCTTTGGTTTGGCTGGACAGGGAATGGGGCTTTTTTCAAACTTGGCTTTTTCCACGCAACCGTGGCGCTTAATCACGCCAGTTTTTCTTCACTTCGGCCCCCTTCATCTACTCTTTAACATCATGTTATTAGTTGAATTTGGGCGTATGATTGAATCGCAACGAGGCGTCTTCAAATTCTTTTTCTTATTCTTAGCATTGGCCGTTTTTTCAAACCTTGCCCAACTTTTCTTGGGTGGTATTAGATTTAACCAAGGTCTATATTTCGGGCCAGCAGCTACCTTTGGGGGCATGTCGGGCGTTATCTACGGGTTATTAGGTTATGCTTGGATGAAAGCAGAGTTTCAACCCGAACTTGGAATAAGTGTTCCAAGTTCTACTGTTAAATTTATGCTTTTCTGGCTTGTATTATGCATGACAGGCATACTGGGCCCCGTAGCCAATATATGCCATGTTAGTGGTTTGCTTATGGGTTTGATTATTGGGTTGCTCCCAAGAAAATTTACCCTTTAAAAGTTAAAGGGTTGGCCCGATACTCCACGGAGCAAATTCTTCTTCTCCAACTCCGTTGATTTCACTCTTGGTTTTTTTGCCACTTGCAACTTCAAGTATTTCTTCGAATATTTGCTTCCCTACCTCTTCCACAGGGGTTCCTTCAAGAATTACGCCTGCGTTGATATCCATGTCGTCAATCATGTGATTATACATGGGCGAATTGGTCGCAACCTTAATTGAAGGAGCGGGTTTGCATCCAAAAACAGAGCCCCTGCCTGTGGTGAATACCAAAACATTGGCCCCCCCTGCAACAATTCCTGTCATGCTCACAGGATCATAACCAGGTGTATCCATAACAACAAAACCCTTTGCTTTAACAGGTTCTGCGTAACGAACCACATCCACCATTGCAGTGCTTCCACCCTTCGCAATTGCACCTAAAGATTTTTCAAAGATCGTGGTAAGCCCGCCATCCTTATTGCCAGGCGAGGGATTATTGTTGATTTCAGCACCAAAAATACCCGTGTACCATTCCCACCATTTGATTCTGTCCACCAGCTTTTGGCCAACTTCCTTGGAAATTGCTCTGCGTGTTAAGAGATGTTCTGCGCCATAGATTTCGGTGGTTTCCCCTATGATCGAGGTTCCTCCTTGGGCAATTAATAAATCCGAAGCAATCCCAAGAGCAGGGTTGGCGGTGATTCCGCTATTGCCATCGGATCCACCACAATTCGTTCCCAGAATAATTTTATCTGCGGAAATTTTTACCCGCTTGTGTTGGTTAACCGAAGGAAGAAGTTCAGCAATGGCTTTAATGCCTGCATCAACGGTTTTTTTAATACCGCCACATTCTTGAATACTTAAAACCAGTGGTTTATTTTTAGTGCCATTCAACTGAATGAGATTCTGGTTTTCGATCAGATGGATTGCCTGTCCTGTTTCACAGCCAAGGCCAATTAAAATGTAGGCAGCAACATTTGCATGCTTGGCAAAGCCTGCAAGAGTCAAATCAAGTTGATTATGGTCGGGGCCATTGTATTGCATTGCGCAACCAGCCTTGTGGGTGATTGCTACCACGCCATCAACATTTGGATATTGCTTTAGTAAATCGGAAGCACGAAAACGTTCGGAAATGTATTTGCTAGTACTAGAAGAACAATTAACGGTGCTTATAATTGCAATGTAATTGCGTGTGCCATACCTGCCATCGCCCCGATCATATCCCATAAAATGTCTTAGTTCAGATGGTTTAGCAGGGTGGGGTGGTAGGTCTGCGCAAAAGGCGTAATCTCGGGCGAAATTTTCCGCACCGATATTGTGCACATGCACATGATCCCCAGGATTAATATCCGTGGTCGCAAAGCCAATAATCTGGCCATATTTGATGACCGTTTCGCCCTTTTTAATATGCTTTAGAGCCATTTTATGGCCTAAACCAATTCTTTTAGAAGGTGCAATTTTATCTCCCCCCACATCGATCGAGACGCCTGTTTCCAGCGTTCGTGTCGCAATTGCAACATTATCTTCAGGGCGTAAATGAATTGCTGGTGGAATTTCAATTTTGCTTGCCATCTTTTGCTCCATGTAAATCAACAAATTGCTTCCTTAACAATTTATTGATTTTAACCATTTTGAGATGCCCCCACATCAACCCTTTTGATTTTGTGAAAAATTGGCCTGCATTAAACATTTAATTTTTTAGTTGTATATTCTTTGCTAGTTTAGTCTTATGAATAAATGATTTATTCAATATTAGGGTTTTTTATACATGCTTAATTGCCATGTAGGAACATTTACAGCAGATATTTCCCCACCTTTAGGCCATCCACTTTGTGGAGGTGGCATCGAACCTGTGCGTGGGCAAGATGATCCATTGGAAGCTGTTGGCATTGTGCTTTTGGGTTGCGGTGCGCCCGTGGTTCTATGTGCTTTGGATTGGTGCGAAATTCGGAATGATGCATATTTAAAATGGCGTCAGGTACTTGCTGAAGCTGCCCATACAACAATCGAGCGAGTTCATGTGCATGCTGTTCATCAGCATAATGCCCCCATAGCCGACATTGAAGCTGAAAAAATAATTCAAATCAATAATGCTTCTCCCCTTTTGGATCTTAAGTATTTTGATCAGTGCCTTTTAAAAACTGCAGAGGCATTAAAAGCCAGCCTTGCAAAAACAAAAAAAATAAACCGAATTGGAACGGGCTATGGCAATGTGAATAAAGTTGCATCGAATCGTAGAATTCTTGATTCAGAAGGCAAAGTAAAATATACGCGCACTAGTGCAACTAAAAGCAAGGAAATCCGCGATTTTCCAGAGGGATTGATTGATCCGATTTTGCGAACTCTCAGTTTTTGGCTGGGCGAAAAACCAGTCGTTGCAATACATTACTACGCCACACATCCAATGAGTTATTATGGTGATGGTATGGTGAGTTCTGATTTTTGCGGCTTGGCGAGAAGAAAGCGGCAGGCTGATTCTCCTTCAGTTTTTCAAATGTATTTTACTGGCTGTGCGGGAAATATTACCGCAGGGAAATACAACGATGGCAGTAAAGAAAATCGTGCCATATTAAGGGATAGAATTTATCTCGGGATGACTGATGCTTGGAAAGTCACCTACACCTCCCCTATTACAAAAATGGAAGTGCGGGTTGAACAGATTAAGTTGGGATCTCGCAAAGAGAAAGAATTCTCCCTGGAAGAAAATTTGAAACTGGTAGCAGATGTCAAAGAAACAAAAGTTAAACGGAACATTGCAGCATTAAAACTTGCCTGGCTGCAAAGGCTAGAACAAACGGTTAATATTTCGTGTTTGGACTTGGGCGTTGCCTCAATATTAAATTTGCCTGGTGAAGCTTTTATTGAATATCAGTTGGCAGCTCAGGAAATGCGCCCTGATTTATTCGTTTGTGTTGCTTCTTATGGGGATGGTGGACCCGGTTATATTCCAACCGACAAAGCTTTTGTAGAAGGGGGGTATGAGCCAACAGGGGCTTTCGCTCCGCCTAATGAAGGGCTTCTAATCAGCACAATCAGCAAGTTGTTGGGCCCAAAAGCCCCGCAAACCACAATTCCTTTTAAACGATTCAAGAAAAAGAATAAGTAAGCTTGTAGAATAGTAGCATAGATATGCTTTAGTAGTCTCGTATTCCTGAGCTTGTTATTTGTTGCTTTTCACGATGATTGGATTATGCAAATGCCTGCTTCTTCTTTAAAAATTGGTATGATCGGTTTGGGTGTAGTTGGTACGGGTGTTGCAAAATTGCTGTTTGAGCAGCAAGAAAGGCTGGCAAAAAAAGCCGGCAGGCCCCTCGAACTTACCAAAATCGCTGTCCGGGACCCCTCTAAACCTAGGGATATAAATATTCCCGACTCAATTATTACTTCCCACTGGGAAGATGTTGTCAATGATCCTTCTCTCGATGTCGTGGTTGAACTTGCAGGTGGAACTACCTGGACTAAGAAAGCCATTTTAGATTCCCTTGCCTCGGGCAAACACATTGTAACTGCCAACAAAGCTTTGCTTGCAACCCATGGCAAGGAAGTTTTTGATTGTGCCAGGAAATATAATCGCTGTGTGGCTTTTGAAGCAAGCGTCGCTGGCGGTATTCCCATCATCGGTGCTCTTACGCAGGGCCTTGCTGCAAATAAAATCATTGGTCTTCGCGGTATTCTCAATGGCACATGTAATTTTATTCTTACAAGTATGAGTGAAACGGGTGATTCCTATCAAAATGCTTTGGAAGAAGCCCAAAAACTCGGGTTCGCTGAAGTTGATCCGACCATGGATGTTGATGGTACCGACACTGCGCATAAACTCGCAATTTTGGTGCAAATTGCTTTCGGCCAAACTGTCCCCTTTAGTGCCATTGATCGTGTTGGCATTGCTGGCTTAAACAACATTGATATTCATTTTGCCCATGAGTTAGGCTATGGGATAAAATTGCTTGCCGAAGCTTGGATCAATGATGGGAAACTCGCAGTTCATGTTTCCCCTGTTTTACTTCGAATGCATTCCCCACTTGCACAGGTTCGTGGTGCATATAATGCAATTCAGGTGATTGGTGATGCGGTAGGCGATACCCTTCATTATGGCCTTGGTGCAGGTCGAATGCCCACTGCTTCCAGTGTGGTTGCAGATATTATCGATATCGCTGTTGGTAGGGCGCAAAATACTTTTACTTCCATGAATTTGTGGTCTGATTCTAGTTCTGTAACTCCTATGCTCTTAAGTGATGATGTTAATAGTAGGTATTATCTTAGGTTGCTGGTGGAAGATAAACCTGGAGTTCTTGCGGATGTTACACGCTTGCTTGCCAATCACCAAATTAGTATCGCTTCTATTATTCAACATGAAGCGCAGGGCGAAAACGCAAACGGTAAGGTTCAACTGGTTATAATGACCCACTTATCAAAGTGCGGAAAATTCAAAGCAGCAGCCAAGGAATTGACTCGTCTCGATTGTGTATCGGGCAGTGCTGTGCATTATCCTGTCGAAGATTAACCCCCATAGGTGATTAAAATGAAGTATGTAATTGTCATTCCAGATGGATGCGCTGATGACCCACAAGTATCCTTGGGCGGAAAAACCCCGCTTCAAGCTGCTAATAGACCTGCGATGAATGCTGCTGCGAAAATGGGGATGGTTGGTTTATCCAATAATGTTCCAGCATCGCTTACCCCCGCAAGCGATGTTGCCACGCTTAGCCTATTTGGTTACGACCCATTGGTAGTTTATACAGGCAGGGCCCCTCTTGAAACCGTGGCGATGGGCATCAAGCTAAACCCAGGTGATTGGGCGATTCGTTGTAATCTTGTGAATGTTGTTGATGGCGTGATGAAAGATTTTACCGCAGGCCACATCGCAAACGAAGATGGTAAAGAACTCATAAACACGCTGCAGGAAAAGTTGGGTGGAGAAGTTAAATCTCCTTCTGGGAAGGTCCTAGGTGTACTTGAATTTCATGCCGGAGTAAGCTACCGAAACATATTGGTTTATCGGTCCAAAGAACCCGCGCCATTTGCTAAAGAAACCAAAGGGCAGCCGCCCCATGATATCCCTGATAAAGCTGTGGCACCCTATCTTCCTAGCGGGCCTGGATGTGAATTGTTGAAAGAGATCATGCAGAAAAGTCAGGCATTATTTCTTGATCATAAGGTGAATAAAAAGCGGATTGCAGAAGGCCACAAACCAGCCACCCAGTGTTGGCTTTGGGGTATGGGTGTATCTCCGGTGTTAAAAAAGTTTGCAGATGTTCATCATGTGAATGGCGCAATCATCAGTGCGGTAGATCTCGTTCGAGGTGTTGGTATGTTGCTAGGTTGGAACCGTATCGATGTACCCACTGCAACAGGATATCTTGATACCGATTATGCCGCTAAAGGCCGTTATGCGATTGAGGCAATCAAAAACCACGATCTTGTTTGCGTCCATGTCGAAGCACCAGACGAAGCTTCGCATGAAGGTCGGGTAGATGCCAAAATTGAAGCTTTGGAACAAATCGATCGGCACATTGTTGCGCCATTGATGGCGGTATTGCCCAGCTACAAGGATTGGCGCATTTTAATTTCGCCCGACCACCGAACACCAGTTCAGACCCGTGCGCATTCGCATGGCGCGGTTCCGTTTGTTATCGCAGGTACAGGAATTCTTGCAAATGGGCAGGAGACTTATGATGAAGTTGCTGCCGCTGCTAGTGCAGTTCTTTTTGCC
>ERZ889217.569-NODE-569-length-21749-cov-33.432470_pt1 | contig 21749 bp, 19 predicted proteins | sample MGYA00521098_ERZ889217 | MGnify/ENA primary metagenome ERZ889217 (study PRJEB32303, sample SAMEA104408613) | aquatic metagenome | biome: Brackish water; feature: Pelagic; material: water | place: Baltic Sea | collected 2014-06-10T22:04:00 | depth 2,362 m ... | reverse complement strand
GGCAGCTCATTGGCGTTGGTGGGCCCCAGTGGCGGCGGTAAAAGCACAGTTTTAAAGCTGCTGTTGCGTCAACTGGAACCCCAAGGGGGAGAACTGCTGGCTGATGGCTTGCCGTTAGCCAGCTTCAATCGCGACCAATGGTTAAACCAGGTGGCATTAGTGCCGCAGGAGCCAGTGTTGTTTGATTTGAGCATTGCTGAAAATATTCGCCTTGGCCGTCTTGATGCCAGTAGCGCTGAGGTGAGAGCAGCTGCTGAGGCGGCTGAATTAGGCAGCTTTTTGGAAGGGTTACCTCAGGGTTTAAAAACTCCGGTGGGGTTTGGAGGCGGCTGTTTATCCGGTGGCCAACGCCAACGCATTGCTATTGCTCGAGCAATCCTGCGGGATCCCCGTTTATTGCTCTTAGATGAAGCCACTAGTGCTTTGGATCCAGCCACTGAAGCTGCAATAAATGGAACGCTTGCCCGTTTGGGAGAAGGGCGAACTGTGATTGCCGTTTTGCATCGCCTGCGAGCGGCGGCTTCCATGGACCAGGTGGCTGTTATTGCGGCAGGAAAAGTAGTGGAACAGGGTCACCACAACGCATTGCTTGCAGCGGGGGGGCTTTATGCCTCCTATTGGCATCGCCAAATGAGTGGATTTGATTTGCGAGCTGGGCAACGGGTGCGAATTACTGCAGCCCGATTGGCATCGATTCCTTTATTTGATGGGGTGGAGTCCTCATTGTTGGATTGGTTGGCCTCTGAATTTGTTAGTGATCGGGTGCGACCAGGGGAAGAGGTGTTCAGAGAAGGCGACGCACCAGATAGTTTTTATGTTGTGGTGGCTGGCACCTTGGAGATGCTGCAGGCGGATCTTTGGGGCGGAATTCCTGTAAAGCAGGGGGTGTTGGAGGAGGGGGATTTCTTTGGTGATGCCGGGCTGCTTGAAGATCAACCCCGAACCGTAACTGTGAGGGCAAGGGGCGATGGTTTGCTGTTGCGTTTAGATCGTGATCGGTTTTTAGATTTACTTGAAAAAGATCCAGACTATCGACGCTTTTTTCTCCACTCCGCCCGTGCCAATGTTTAATAATGAGTTTTAATCTTTCCCATCTGCTTCCTGCAATTTGTTTTGGGCTTTGTTCAGCTGCGGCGCTAGCCCAGCAGGATGTGCGCAGTATAAGAGACGTTAATTATGTGGAAGTTGCCAATCCCTCCAATACTAAAGAGGCTGATCGCAGGCAACTCGATTTGTATATTCCAGTAAAATCTAAATGTTTTCCTACTTTGTTGTCTGTGCATGGAGGGGGCTTAAGGAAAGGTGATAAAAGTGAAGATGAAAAAAAAAGTAAATTATTTGCATCTTCTGGGATTGCTGTGGCTGCAATTAACTATCGCCTTTCGCCGGAGGTTTCTCATCCAGCCCATGTGGAAGACGTAGCAGCTGCATTTGCTTGGACAAAAAAGAATATATCTAACTATGGTGGAGATCCAAGCTCAGTTTATGTTATCGGCCACTCAGCTGGCGCTTATCTTATTACTCTTCTATCACTTAATGGCGATTATTTAGCGAAGCATGATCTTAAATTGAATGCAATAAGTGGAGCTATTCCTGTGAGTGCTTTTCACGACATTGATTTAGTTGCTCCAAGTAGGCCTAAAGATGTTTGGGGCGAGGATCCGAGGCTTTGGTTAAATGCTTCTACCACTCCTCAATTTTGGGGCAGAACCTCCTTCCCAAGTATGCCCTGGTTGGCAATTATTGCCGATGGCGATGAAAAGTGGAGGCGAGATCAAAATTATCAGTTTTTAGCAAATCTCAAGGAAGTAGGCTTTAATAATATGAGTTTGTTGGATATCAAAAACCGGGATCATAATTCGATATGGGATAATATATCTAATGGCGACGAGGTTTCAAGCCGTGTGATTAATTTCGTTTCCAAACATTTATCAAGGATAAGGAGTCGTGGCTGCCAATTGAAAAGCAACAGCTAATTGCTTGTTTAGTATTAATAATCTACCCCACGCTTTAAATCTATTCCCCTTTCGGCATAATGTTTGTGGCATACCATTTCCGAATGAACACTGGCTAGGTCGAAATAGGCGGGTGGGTGTTTGCAGCGGCCGGTAATTATTACCTCAGTGTCGCGAGGTTTGCGCAACAGGGTTTGCATTATCGGCTCCACGGGCAGTAATTCGAGATCCACTGTGGGATTTAATTCATCAAGAATCACTGTTTTATATAAGCCGCTGGCGATCGCCGCGCGAGCGATTTCCCAGGCTCTTTCTGCTTCCACGTAATCAATCGGTTGCTGTTGACCGCGCCAAACAATTGCATCTCTACCAGACCTTAAATGATCAACTAAATGGGGATAACTTTCTCTTAGTGCTGCAATTGCGCTGTCTTCTGTGTAACCGGTGCCACCTTTTAGCCACTGTAAAATTAATACACGATGGCTTTTATCTTGGCTGATGCCTTTACCGATGGCCTGCAATGCTTTGCCGAGGGCGCTGGTGGATTTGCCCTTGCCTTCGCCGGTATATATCTCAATGCCTTCAACCCCTAAATCAGCAGCGGATGGATGTTGATGGGCGCGCATTTCGGAATGAAGATCGGCCAAATTCACTAACGATCTTGGTGCACCCCTACCGGTGGCAATTACCTCAAGGCCAGCTGGTTTTGCCGCCAGGGTTCTAACTACCTCCTGTTCGTCCAGCAAACCAAGATCCAAAACTGGATTTAATTCATCGAGCACCACCACTGAATAAAGAGCGCTCGCTAAGGCACCACGAGCAATATCCCAACCGCGTTGGGCTTCTTGGCGATCAAATCGTGTTACTTCATCAGCGTTGAAATAGTCGGCACGGCCAGTGCGCACCTGATCAATTAAGTGGGGGAAGCCCTGTTGCAACGCTTCGATGGCTGCATCTTCTGCGTAGGCCCTGCCAGGTCCTTTAAGGAAGCGGATTAATAAAACGCGCGTGCGTTTCTTTTCACAGATGCCAAGGCCGATAGTGCGTAGTACAACTCCAAGGGCCGCCTGGCTTTTCCCTTTTCCATCCCCGTCGTAAACATGCAGCTGGCCATGGTTGCGCTCATCGCTGCCAGCGGCAGTGCGTATGCCAATCCCACCACCACTTGAGCTTGTCATGGGCGGATTGTAACGAGGCTGGATAGCCTGAACTGGCTACGGGGCAAATCCCTGTGATCATCCAAACTTCAAATCATCCACTGGTAGAAAGCTTGCCGGCACCACGGCAGCAGCAACTATCTGCTTTACGCAATTGGTTGCTGCAACAATCTGCTGTGGTGGTGGCTTATTCAGGCGGAGTAGACAGCACTTTAGTAGCGGCTCTTGCGGCCGAACAATTGGCTGATCGTGCCGAAGCTGTAACCGGAGTTTCGCCTGCTCTAGCGCCAAGTTTGCTGCAGGAAGCCCGTTGGCAGGCCCAATGGCTAGGGATGCGACACCGCGAAATTCTTACTCAAGAACTTAAGGATATAAATTACAGTTCAAATCCAGAAAACCGTTGTTATTTTTGCAAAAAGGAATTACATGGCTTGTTAACTAAACTATCAGGCACTTTCCTGGTGCTTGATGGCGTAAATCAAGATGATCAAGCAGATCATCGCCCAGGCCTACAGGCAGCGACTGAATATGGTGTGGCATCACCTTTATTGCAATTCGGTATTGATAAGCAAGGGGTAAGAGAAATTTCAAGGGCCCTCGGTTTCCCTTGGTGGGATAAACCAGCCCAGCCGTGCCTTGCTTCTAGGTTTCCCTATGGCGAACCGGTAAGCGCCAACCGGTTGCAAAGAGTGGCGAAAGCGGAGGACATATTACGCAGTTTTGGCTTTAGCCAACTAAGGGTGCGCTGTCAGGGTGATACAGCTCGCATTGAACTATTACCTGCAGACTTGGTTCAACTTTTAAAACCAAAAGAACGCCAAGAGTTGGTAAGTCAATTCTTGGCGCTTGGTTTCACTGCAGTAAGTGTTGATCTTGAGGGTTTGGTGAGCGGAAAGCTCAACCGCTCCCTGCAGCAGTAAGTGCGAGCGTTTATGCCGGAAGTGGCTCCCGTTGCGTGTCTGCAATTGCAGATGGGGTGCGCCGTCTAAAACTTCGCAAGTTTTGACGCGTAGAACCCAACTCTTCGCTGAGCACGGCACAAGCCCTTTCAGGCATGGTGTGATCGCCACAAGTGAATACATCCACTGCGGCGTAGCCGGATTCTGGCCAGGTGTGAATTGAGATATGGGATTCAGCTAAAAGTGCTAATCCCGTTACCCCTTGAGGTTCGAACCGGTGGGTGATCAAGTTCAGGAGTGTGGCGCCAGCCAGCTTCGCTGCTGAGGTGATGGCGTTCCTGAGAAATGCTTCGTTGTCGAGCCGGCTGGAATCACAGTCGTACAGCTCGAGAATGCAGTGTTTACCCACCATGTCCGTTGGGACATTTTCATGTTGGGGAACAGGTGTTGCGGGGCGTCCTGGATCTGGGTGCAAACAGGATGAGGCTTGGGCCATCGAATCGGGCAAAAGAGCTCCTAATCTTATCGTTCACTAGTGCCTTAAACAGTTTTCAAAATGGAAATAAATCGGCAAACACGCGGATTAACTGTTGGCGAGTTGCTGCTTGTGTTGTTTGTGGTGGCAGTGGCGGTGGGAGCTGGAGCTCTATTTCTTGTAAAGCCTTCTGGTTTAAACAAAGCCCCGCTTCCAGCTCCTAACAGTGTTCAGCCAAAAGTGATCCCCCCTGCACCGTGATCAGTTGGGCTTTGTTACGCCATTCCTCCACGCAGCTGTGGAGGTGGGTGGCGCTTACAAGGCATTGATGCCCCTCGCCAATTGCTTCCAACAGCAGTTGTTGGCGGTTTGGATCAAGCTCCGCCAGCACATCATCTAGCAGCAGGATTGGGGCGCTGCCACTGAACTGCTTCACCAATTCCAACTCTGCCAATTTCAATGCCAGCACTAAACAGCGTTGTTGGCCGGCTGAACCCAAGCGCCTCGCTGGTTCACCCCCAAGTAAAAGAGCCACATCGTCTCTTTGGGGACCCACCGTGCAAAAACCCAAGCGAAATTCCTGATCTCGTTGCATCTGCAGCTGGGCCAGCAGGCTGGCTTGCCAAACACTTTCCTGTTCGGGCTCCACTAATTCACTGCCAGGAAGGTATCGAAGTTGCAGTTTCTCCCTACCACCGCTGAGTTTTGCTTGCCACGGTGCCGCCAGTGGCTCTAGGCGTCGCAGCATGCGATAGCGACGGCGATGCAGCCTTACCCCAATAGCAGCTAATTGCTGATCGAATACATCCAGCATTTCCGCTTGCCCCCCAAGCGGCCGCCGGAGAAGCTGACTGCGTTGTTTCAGTAGGCGGCCATAACGGCTCAGCAGTTCGCCATAAACCGGCTCCAGTTGTAAAACCACACGATCCAGCCAGCTGCGCCGCAGGGCTGGTTCCCCCCTCACCAATTCCAAATCAAGGGCGCTGAATCCAACGCAACGTAAAGGGCCCAGCAAATCGAGCTGCCGCTCTAACAACTTGCCATTGCGTTGCGCCCTGCGACCCCCCTCCCGCCGCAGTTCCAATACCAGTTCATCTGCTCCATCAAAACCAGCCTGAGCTCTTAAAAAGCCAGATTTCGCACCCCTTTGAATTAAATCGCGATCATTGCTGCAGCGATGGGAACGCAGGCTGCCAAGAATTTCCACTGCCTCCAGCAGATTGGATTTACCTTCACCGTTTTGGCCAAGTACCAAAAGACGCGGTGAATCAAGCACCAATTTCAGGTTGCTGTAGTTGCGAAAGCTGCTGAGCTCCAGGCGGTGGAGAAGAATGGGGCCCAGGCGGTTTGACAGCTAGGCTAGTTAAGTGGGGGCATGTAGCTCAGTTGGATAGAGCGTCAGATTCCGGTTCTGAATGTCGGGGGTTCGAGTCCCTCCATGCTCGTTTTTCCCCTAGCCAGTTCAGGTTTCAGCTCTAATCCCATGGCACGAATGCCGTTTGGATCTGAGCTAAATCCATAGGTTTCAAGAATTGGGATCAATTCCGGCCCTGCAGCCAAAGAGATACTGCAGCCAGGCCATTGCTTGCGCATTCTGTTGAGGGAGCTGTAAACCAACACCTCCATGATTTTCTGTTTTTCTATTTCTTCAGGTAGAACCACGAGATCCCAAAGATTTGCATTTAAAGCTTCATCGCTTGTAACCCGTAGGAATCCCACTAGCTGATCTTTTTTTTCTACCCTCAGCGACCAGGCACTGCGCTCAAGGGCTAATGCAACCTTTTCGTTGCTGCGGATAGGAGCGCCGCATTTTTGCAGCAATTTATTTACCTCTTCAGCACCTGTTGGCAATGGTTGCCAATAAATCTGATAACCCTCAGGTAATTGGGGCGCGGCAGTGCTGCTACGGAAATAAGGCATCATTTAATTATGGGCGCTTAAAACTTTGTTCAACCGGTGTTGCGCAAGCCAGCAGCAATGCCATTAATCGTGAGCAAGGCACCACGTAACAGTTCGCTGCGGCTGTAGGTTTTTGTATCGTTTGCTTCTGTTTCATTCCTTGGCGGTTGTCTATGTTGATTGCGCAAACGCCTTAAAAGTGCAACTTGCAAAAAGCCCAAGGGCACGATTGTGCGGTTGCGTAGTTCCACTGATTGTTGTAAAGCGGGATCACCATCCAGCAGCCTTTTATGGCCAGAAATTTGTAATACTAAATCTTTAGTTAGTTGATATTCGCTTGAGATCTGCTCAAAAATTGCTTCAAATGCTGTGCGGCTTTCCGGGCTACCTAAAGCTTGTACGTAGTGATGCGCTAGATCTAAATCAACCTTGGCGAGTGTCATCTCCACCTTGGAAATTAACATCCTAAAGAAGGGCCATCGTTGATATAAAACCCGCAATAGTTCCAATTGTTTGGGATCGATATCAAGTTCATCGCGTATGGCGGCGCCCACTCCAAACCAGCTGGGTAACAAGAAGCGGCTTTGGGTCCAGCCGAATACCCAGGGGATAGCCCGTAAAGCGGAAAGATCACGGCCGCCACGCTGCCGCCTGGCAGGACGAGAACTGATTTGCAATTTACTGATTTCTTCAATTGGTGTTACCTGTTCAAAGAAATCAACAAGATCGGGGTTGTCGTGCACTAAGGCCCTGTAGTGGCGCCTGGAGCACACCGCAAGGCGTTCCATTAGTTGATTCCAATTTTCTGTTTCATCAAGCTCTGTGCCAAGCAAACTATTCTGTAAAACAGCGGTAGTAACAGTTTCAAGATTATATAAAGCGAGCTCAGGTAATGCATATTTAGATGCCAGTACTTCCCCTTGTTCAGTTATTTTTATACGTCCGCTTAAAGTGCCACTGGGTTGGGCTAAAATCGCTTGATATGCGGGTCCGCCGCCACGGCTCACCGAACCGCCACGACCATGAAAAATTCTTAGGCCTAACTTATGGCTACTGCATAAACTTTGTAAAGACATCTGGGCGCGATGGATTTCCCAATTGCAGGACAAAAAGCCTGAATCTTTATTGCTGTCGGAATAGCCAAGCATCACCTCCTGAAGCGGAATCTCTTCGCGTTGCAATAATTTCTGGTAGAAAGACGTTTCAAATAATGCTGCCATCACGGCAGGAGCGCAGCGTAAATCTTCTACCGTTTCAAATAATGGCACCACTTGTAAACGGGTACTGCCTTCAACCGGATCAACTAAGCCTGCCTCTTTAGCTAATACCAACACCTCCAGCAAATCAGACTGGCTATGGCACATTGAAATTACATAAGTGCGGCAGATGCGATTACCGAATTCCTGCTGTAAACGTTCCAACATGCGAAAAATCGCAAAGGTTTCGGCGGTGGCGGCACTCCAATGGGGCCCGGTGGGAATCAGGGGCCTGCGGGTTTGAAGTTCCTGTAGTAGCCACTGCACACGTTGCGCCTCATCCATCGCGTCATAGGTGATGGGCAGCTGTAGGTAATGGCTTAGTTCTGTTAAAGCTTCACTATGACGGCTGCTTTCTTGGCGAATATCTAGGGAAGCAAGGGTAAAGCCAAAAATTTGCACCTGGCTTAATAAGCGTTGCAGCGGTTCGCAGCTGAGTTGGGTGGCCTGCAAGCTGGTGCGGATTAATTCAAGATCGCTGCGAAAATCTAAATAGGAGCGGTAATGCAATTCAGGGGGCCCGCCTAAGTTGCCGATGCTTGGCGCTGGATCATTGGCATCATTAGGGGCTTCCCATCCGGCGGTTGCCAGCATTCCATTACGTTGCTGGGTAAGTTGTAATCGCTCAAGGATGTAGCAAAGTTTTAACCGATAGGGTTCGAGCCGGTAACGGGCGGCAAGGCGTTCGTAGATCACTGGAAAACGCAATCGATCCATTTCCAGTGATTCCAATAAGGCACCACTTACCTGGCTCCATTGCATTGAAATACTTAATTGATCTTTTAGTTGCGCTACCGCTGATATATATCTCTCCAACATCAAGCGTCGCTGGAAACAAGCGGTGCGCCAAGTTATATCTGGTGTTACAGAAGGGTTGCCATCGCGATCTGCACCCACCCAGGAACCAAAGGTACAAAAGCCATCCTCTGGTGGCGTTACATTTGGATAACTTAAAGCTAATGCTTTACGAATCCTCTCACTTAATATAGGCAGCGCTTGGAATAATACCTGCTGGAAATAGTGCAATGCATAATCCACCTCATCTAAAACAGATGGCTTGAATTGATGTAATTCATCAGTGCGCCACCACAATCTTATTTCTTCTTCCAGTTGCTGGCGTAAAACGTGACGATCTTCTATCGGGCCGAATCCACGGTCACAGCCTTCTAATTTCTGAATGAGATTAGCTACTCTGCGTTGTTTATGTCGAACTGTATGCCGCACGATTTCGGTGGGATGGGCGGTAAATACCAAGCGCACATCCAGGTCGCGCAGTAGCGTTTCTAGTAGCCCCGGCGGCACATTTAAACTTCGTAAGCGGCGAAACAAGCGTTGAAAAGTTGCTGGCTCATCGTGGCTAACTAGATGGGGTGTGAATGGATTCCCAAGGGGATCATCCTCTTCATCTCCATTCGCCATTGTGGCTAAATAGCGATCTTCCTCAATATGTTGCTCAAGGATATTTACTAATTGAAAATAAAGCGAAAATGCTCTTGCTGCAGCGATCGCTTCGGCAAGATCCATCTCTACGATTATGCCAATAATTTCTTTTGATGTTTCCTCTTCATCGCAAAGTTGCTTGAGCTTAAGTAACCGCTCCGCTTGGCTAGGGGGGCACTCACTATGTAATACGGTTCGCCAGAGATCTTCCACCAATTCAAGCCGCTCATTTAATTGCCTCAGGGTGCGGCGGCCCATCAAAATATTTGAGCTGGGCAGCGTCTGCCGCATCGGCGAAGCCTTAGGTGAATTGAGAGGTTCAATCATCCCAAATGGCCGCCGTTTATTACGGCTCCAGGCGATACATTTTTTGCTTTAATTGCTTCCCATTCCTGGATTTCTTCATTTTCCATAGCGGTTGCACCTGTGCTAATGAGGGAACTTATGCTTTCGCCATTTTTGTGCCTTGAAAGCCAATTCATGGCGGTATTACCGTTTTGCAAGATTCCATCAAGGGGAGCAAGCCAGGGCAATAAATCCCTTGCTCCAGGCCAAAGACGCATTTCCGCTATTTGGTTCTCAAGCCATGCCCGAGCGCTGAGCGGTTCTCCATCGCGCCAATGCAGTAAAACTGCCTCAAGGCTGGATCTGGCTGCTGCTTTGTCGTTGGCATCGGCAAGAAGCTGCAATTCCTTCAGATTAAGTTTGCTAGCTGTAAGGGGATCGTGTTGGCTTGGGTTTTCAAGTAGTTGATGCAGCCGTAGTTCGGCATAAGCAGTAATTGCTAATAACTGCTTTGGATCGGTTATTAAATCGCAAATACGCAGTTCAACCCGATTAAGACCGTGGGGCCGATCGGGGCCATTTGGCCGCACAGACGACCATAAATGCCTCACATTACGCATATTTCCGTTGCTTAATTGGCTCTCCATCCAGGCCACGTATTCGCTGTGGCCACTAAAAAGTGGCACCTGCACTGGGGTAATTGGGAATTGCAACCACCGTTGGGAATGGGCTCCAGTGGGTTTGCCATCCAGGAATGGTGAACTTGCGCTCAGGGCTAGCAATAAGGCCGCTTCACAGCGCAATAAACGGCAAGCCGCAAAAATTTGCTCTTGGTTTTCAAGGCCCAAGTTGATATGAACACTGGCAGTAACTACCCTGGTGCCGTAGGTGGTTTCGATGTAGTGGTGATATGGGTTGCTGGGATCAGAACGTTGAAATATTGCACTATCGCCAAGGCTCAGGGTGCTGCCAGGTAGCAGGGTGAGGCCTTTGGGTTGCAGCCAGCGGCGTAATTGTCGGCGCGGCTCCAGCAGTAGTTCCAACTGTTTGCTGTAGCTAGCTTCCGGTGCGGTGATGTATTCAAGGTTGCGGCAATCAGGTTCGGTTACAACCCCTGGAAGCGCAGCGGCAGCCTCCGCTGAACAGCCCACTACCGTGCCATCAGCTTTACCGGTGTAGAGCTCCACTTCAAAGCCTTTCAGCAAACTTTTGCTCATGAAAGGCAGGCCAATGCCTTCAGCAAACCGCGGGCTTTATTCAAGGTTTCCTCGTATTCAGAGCTCGGATCTGAATCAGCCACAATTCCAGCTCCTGCTTGCACCTGAACCCGCCAGCCCCCTTTGCCATTACTGCGAACCACCATGGTGCGGATTGTGATTGCTGTATTGAGGGCGCCGCTAAGGTCTATAGCCCCATAAACCCCTGAATAGGGGCCCCTAACCCCTGGTTCCAATTCGTTAATCAATTGCATTGCCCTAATTTTTGGCGCGCCGCTAACTGTGCCCGCCGGAAAGCTGGCTTGAAGTAGATCCCACACATCGGCATCAGGGCGCAATACCCCTTCTACTTGGGAAACGATATGCATCACGTGGGAATAACGCTCGATCACCATCAACTCCTGCACGGCAACGCTGCCGGGTTGGCAAACCCGACCCAGGTCGTTGCGACCTAAATCCACCAACATCACATGCTCTGCCCTTTCTTTGGGATCAGCTAATAATTCCTGTTCAAGGGCCAAGTCGTCGCTTTCGGTTGCACCGCGGCGGCGGGTGCCTGCAATCGGCCGCACCGTTGCTTTCACCGTGCCATCAGCTTGGGGATCGGCTTTTACCATCACTTCCGGGCTGGAGCCTATTAGATACCAACCGTTAAAAGCAAAAAAGCCCATATATGGAGAGGGATTAACCATGCGCAGGCTGCGATATAGCTCGAAGGGATCCCGCTGCACCTCCGCTTCAAGCCGTTGGCTCAGTACCAGTTGAAATACATCCCCGGCAAGGATGTGATCTTCGGCTTTGGCAACCGAGGCTTCAAAGGCTGCTTTTGTGGTGTTGCTGGTGATTGGTAACTGATCGGCGGATTGATCTCGCCATTGCAGTGGTGAGATTCCGGCAGGTAATGGTTGATTTAAGCGTTGCTCTAGTGCTTCAAGCCGTTCGCTGGCTTCTGCTTTCGCCTGGCTTGAATCAACTCCATCGCTGAGGTTTGCGTAACTAATCGCGGTGATTTGGCGGCGCACCTGATCAAACACCAGCAAGCTGTCACAAAACATCCAGCAGCCATCGGGGAGATCATCCGGGCCGCGGGGATGCACGGGAACGCTGGGTTCAATCCATTGGATTAATTCATAACTCCAAAACCCAAAGAGTTGGCCAACAGGAGGCAAGCCTGGGATCGGGGTTGAATGATAAGGAAGCAGCAACTCCCGCAGAAGTTCAAACGGATTGCCTTGCAGATTGATGCTGCTGCCATCGCGGTGATCGAGGCTGCTGTTGCCGCCGCGGCTGGTGAGCACCCAAAGGGGATCGCTAGCTACAAAACTCCATCGCCCCAGTTGCTCTCCCCCTTCAACAGATTCAAGTAGGAATCCGTAGGGGCGACTGTGCCCCACCTTGAGCCAAGTGCTAAGGGGGGTTTCTAGGTCTGCGGGCCAGCGCCGCCAAATTGGTTCGAAGCTGCTGCCTTGGTTTGAACAGACCATCTAGATGAATAATTTAATCAACTCAAAAGTTGATCGCTGAAAGCACTTCAGTTATTGGAATAGTTATTAAATTAATTGTCGAAAGTTTCGCGGCCGCTGAATTTTAAATTGGCAGGATTTGGATTTTGGCCAATACGGCGTGAGTTGTGACCAACCATCGCACGACCTTCTTTTACTTTTTCTGGGAACACACCATCTGCAGGATGCAGGAATTCAATGTCGCCACCAGGATAAATCCGGTAGATCTTGTAATCCTCAATCCTGGGCTTAAATTTGGTGCGCAGCTGAGTGCCTAGGGCGAGACATTGCTCCTTTCGGGAGAAATACATGATGTTTTCGCCTGAATTCATCATCGCTGCACCACCTGTTGGCAGTTCAAAGGCCTGGGACGAATTACTGCTCCAAGTGATGGCGTATTTTTCTTCGGTTTCAGCAGCATTTAACAAGCCACCGGTGCTGCCGATGAAACCAGGAAGCTGGCCGGTGAGAGTTTCTACCGAGGACATTGAAGCCAGGGATTGATTTAGCTGGAAGCTAGCACTCAAAGGCGGTTCAAAACGCGTTGGCGTTGCTCTCTTCACAGCCTTCAACAATGGCAAGTTTTGCCACCGGTAGATAAAGGGTGAGATTGCTGCCCCGCCTTTCGGTAAATCTGCCGCCAAGGCTGGCAAACAGTTGTTGGGTGGCTTGGGGGCTTAATTGAAGGCTGCCAGTGCCAGGATCCCAGGTGAGCACTGGCCCTACCATGGCCTCATGGCTTGGTTCCAGCGTATTTTCGCTATCTAGATTGTTATTTAGATTGCCGCTAAAACGTAATTTCAAGTTGTCGCCTGCCGCCTGAAGTTCCACCTTTACCTTCGCGCCGCGCCGCAAGGTGCGGCTGAAACGATCCATTAGCCCCGCAAGCATTTTTTCGAGCAGGGCCGGATCACTCATTACTGCAGGCAGATCCTTGCCAATTTTCAAATCCAGCTGAAGTTCGCGGCGCTGCAACTGATTTTCCCAACTTGGTTGGAGCTCTAGCAGGAGTGCAGCAAGGTTGGTGCGAGCCAGCAGCCTTTCCCCCTTGGGCTGCCGCTGCGCTTCCGCGGCATAAAAGATCAAGCCGAATCGATCGATTTGCTCACTGCATTCCGAATCGATCTGGCGCAAACGGGTTTGCGCAACGCTGGGCAAATCTTGGCGCCGCAGTAATGAGCGAATCAGGGTGCGAATTGTGGCAAGGGGCGTCCGCACTTCATGGGCAAGCGCCTCTAGTAAACCGAGTTGATCATTTGCGCCTGAAGCGTTGTGCGATTCCTTTGGGGCACTCATCAGAGTGAGGCTCGGGGCTGCTGCAGCTAAACGTTCTGCCACCCGTGGCCAAAACAGTTCGGCAGCCTTTAACGAACTATGCAAAGGCCCCAGCTTTTCTAGCTTTTGCTGCAGATCAACAGCCGCGATTGGATTGTCGGCTGAAAGGCGAGCTCCTAAACCCTGCAATAGGCGAGCTAAAAGTTGCTGATCAAAGCTCACCAGCAACTGACGCCGTTGCGGTTCCCCATTTAGCGCTAAGGCCACCTGCAATTTGGCTGTGATCAGCACCAGCAATGGATCTGTGCCGTCTGATTCGTTTAACAACAGTTGCCAGATTTTTGGCCCCAACTTTTGTTGCTGGGGGCTGCTTCCTGGCAGTTCAGGGCGTTGGTTAATTGGATTTGCTGGTGTCCATACCCAGCCATGAAAGCGTTGCAACAATGATGGTTCGTATAAAGCAGGCAGGGGTGCTGCTAACCAAAGCCCATGGGGGCTTGGTAGCTCCACCAACATTTCTTGCAATACCGCTAAAGCGGCCCACCATTGCCGCCGAACCCCCACTTCATCGGCGCCGCCAATTGGAACTGCTGCTGCTAATTCTTGGCGCAGCTCAACCAACAAAGGGATTTGGTTCACCGCAATTTGAGGCCACTTTTTTTTGCTCGCCGCTGCACCGATGCCACTAAACCAACACTTATAAAATTCACAAACATGGCAAAACGGCCATAACTCATCCAAGGCAGAGGGATTCCGGTCACCGGGCCGAGGCCGATTGTCATTGAAATATTAATCACCACTTGAAACATCACCATTGAGAGTATGCCAATTACCACCAAAGATTCGAAATCGTTTCCGGCGATGCCGGCCACCTGCAGTAATTTCCAGCTAAGTAGGCCATAGGCCAACAACAACAAAAGTGCGCCAATAAAACCCAGTTCCTCCCCCAGAGCACTGAAGATGAAATCGGTATGTTGTTCGGGAATAAATTGTAATTTTGTGAGGTTACCCTGCATTAATCCGGTGCCAAATAATTGGCCAGAACCAATACCGATTTGGCTTTGGATTAAGTGATAACCACCACCGAGGGGATCTTTAGAGGGATCTAAAAAAAGAATTAAGCGATCTTTTTGATAATCTTTTAATCCGTGGGTCCAGAGAAATGGGGTAAGAAGGGCAAATATTGAATTCAGCGTTAAAGCAATTGCAGAGCCAATACGTTTCCAAGGCAGGCTGCGCCAGCTCATGAATGCCAAGAGGCCAAACCAAGGCAGAAGCGCTATTGGTAAAGCGCCCGTAATAATTGCAGTAGCCAGTGGCGACAGCAGCAACAGCAGCCATGGCAAGGGCAGCCCAGCCCAAAAAAGCATTGCTAAAACGATTGCGCCATAAACCAAGGAGGTGCCTAGATCGGGTTGCAGAAATACCAGCGCCCAAGGCAATGAAATCACCGCAAGGGGGCGTATTAAATCAACCGGTCTTTCGACGGGATGATTAGCAAGAATTCCAGCCAATAACAAAATTGCCGCCAACTTTGCAAATTCAGAAGGCTGCACATTCAACCCAGCGATCGATATCCAGCGTTGGGCCCCAAGGGCGCTGGTGCCCATAAATTTCACACTAAACAGGCTGGTTAGGGTGAGTAGATAAATAGGAATCAGCAGCGGTTTTAATTTGTCGAGATCGATTTTTGCAAGCAGGGCCGCTGTTGCTAGGCCAACGGCTCCGGTAATCCAATGGTTTTTCCAATCGGCAAGGGGCGCTTCCCTTTGAGTGCTGGCGATCAACAAACCGGCCAAAATAGTCATCGCAATGGGTATACCCCAAAGCAATGGGTCAATATTTCGCCAAGGCCATCTACGGCTTGCTTTCGCCCCCAGCTTCATGGCTGCTTAGGCCCGCAAAGTTGCGTCACTTGTGTTGCTAAATCTATAAAGGCAATGGCGGCAGCACTTTCCGGGTTGGCAATAGTGATGGGGCGCCCTTGATCACCGCCTTGTTGAACCGGTAATTCCAAAGGGATTTGTGCAAGTAAAGGCACTTGGGCGGCGGCGGCTAGGTTGCTGCCTCCACCGCTGCCAAAGATTGGATACTTGCGTTCCGGTTGGTCGGGCGGGATAAACCAACTCATATTTTCAACGATTCCTAAAATTGTTATTCCCATTTGGCGAAACATCTCTAAGCCGCGGCGGGCGTCTTGCAGCGCTACCTGTTGAGGCGTTGTAACTACCACCACACCAGCTATCGGTACGGCTTGGGCCAGGCTGAGTTGAGCATCGCCAGTGCCCGGAGGGAGATCCACCACTAAAAAATCCAAAATGCCCCAATCCACCTGATACAAAAATTGGCGGATGATGCCGTTGAGCATTGGCCCTCTCCAAACCACCGCTTGGTCGGCCTTTATTAATAACCCCATAGAAACCATCACCAATCCACAACTGGCGATGGGAGTAAGCCTTTGATTTTCGCCTTCTCCTTCCACCCCAGGGGTTTGATCTCTTACGCCAAGCATGGTGGGAGCATTTGGGCCATAGATATCGGCATCAAGCAAACCCACCCGCAGCCCCTGCCTCGCTAACGCGCAGGCCAGATTCACTGCAACCGTACTTTTGCCAACCCCCCCCTTTCCGCTGCTAACAGCAATCACTTGGGCTACACCAGGAATTGCTTGCTTTGGTTGCAACTGACCATGACCTGCAGCACCAATGGCTGGGGTTTCGGGGGCCGTAGCAAGTTCAATTTGCACCTCACTGATGCCTTCCAGCTGCTCAAGTTTCTCGCGGGCCTCAGTTGCGATGCGATCCCGTTGGGTTTGGGCAAAACCAGGCAGAGAGAGTTGAAATACCGCTCGCTCCTGCTGAAGCCGCAACTGGCTGATCCAGCCCAATTCCAGCAAGGATTTACCGCTGCCAGCATCTTTTATGCCTGCCAAGGCCTTGAGAGCTTCTTCTCTGGTCGCCATAGCTGCCCCGCCTCTTGATTTGAATCCTAGGGAGCCCTGTTAAGAGCCCTTGCTCTGGTTGGGGCATCCATGAAAAGGTATTGGCGTTGTTGTGCGCTGCTTTGATTTGATAAATCCTGCTCCTCCCATTGATTCACGCGAACGCATGAAGGCCCTACTTATGGGCTTGCAAGAAAGTATTTGTGCTGGCTTGGAGCAGCTGGATGGTGGGGGTTCTTTTGCTGAGGAAAGTTGGCTTCGCCCTGAAGGGGGCGGCGGACGTTCACGGGTAATGAAGGAGGGGCGGATTTTTGAACAGGGCGGCGTTAATTTTTCGGAAGTGGAAGGCAATAATTTGCCCCCATCAATCCTCAGCCAACGGCCTGAGGCTGAGGGGGAACCGTGGTTTGCCACAGGTACATCAATGGTGTTGCATCCGCGGAACCCCTATGTGCCAACAGTGCATCTCAACTACCGCTACTTCGAAGCTGGACCTGTGTGGTGGTTTGGCGGCGGCGCTGATCTCACTCCTTACTATCCATTTCTTGAAGACGCAAAGCATTTCCATCGCAGCCTAAAAACTGCCTGCGACAGTGTAAATAAAGCTTATTTTCCGATTTTTAAACCCTGGTGTGATGAATATTTTTATCTCAAACATCGAGCCGAAACCAGGGGTATTGGCGGAATTTTTTACGACTATCAAGAGCCGGGCGGGGAGATTTATCGCGGCTCAAATCCGGATGGGGCGGCAGCTAAATGTGCGGCTGGAAATATTCCAGATCGCAGCTGGGAAGATTTATTCAAATTGGCTTCCGCTTGCGGAAATGCATTTTTGGGTAGCTACATCCCAATTGTGGAACAGCGAAATGGGCTTGCCTATGGGGAAAGGGAGCGGCAGTTTCAGCTTTATAGGCGCGGCCGTTATGTGGAGTTCAATTTGGTATTTGATCGCGGCACAATTTTCGGTTTACAAACAAATGGCCGCACTGAATCAATCTTGATGTCTTTACCGCCTTTAGTGCGATGGGAATATGGCTATCAAGTGGAGCCTGGCAGTAGGGAAGCGTTGCTTACAGATATATTCACCAAACCCCAAGATTGGTTAGGGGATAACTCATTGCTGGAACGTTGCGCCCCCACTGGCGCCATCGGCTAATCCCTTCTGCAGCGCTTGAACCACCAGTTCTGCGATGGCGTTTAAAGTGGCATCTCTACTAAGGGGATCGCGCAGATTGCGTTCCAAAACCCCTTCCAAACGATCGATTTCAAGCATCGAGATGCCCCGTCGCGGCGCGCCAAGTATGCCGCGATAGTTGTATGGGTAGCCACCAAATACCTCAGCTAAAGCCTCATCTATGCGAGAGAATTCATAGCGCACAGCTGGAATTATTCCTGCACCGATGCCATGGGGGCTGTAAGCGTCGTAGTGAATCTCGAGCACATATCCCCCTAACTCTGCGTGGGCAGAGCCAACACTCCAATTTGAGCGAGGATTTTTTGTATTGCGAATCGTGCGTAGGCCGGGGTCGTAATAACGAATATTCAAGCCTCGTTCGCTACCAATTTTTACTATCCGTTGGGCCGTTAGCAGATTCCAGTAGAGCTCGTCTGTGATGGTTGGATCCATCGCTATTGCGCCCTTTATTCCCGCCGCTTCTCCACGGGTGCCAGATCCTCCTAGGCGTTGGGAATCAGCGTGGCCTGCCAAAACAAGGATTGCCAATTCCCGTGGGTGGTTTCTGGTGCCGCGCCAATTTTTTTTTGTGCGGCCAGTTGGAACCGGTAGGGAGAAGTGTTTTAGCTGAAGGGTTGGGGGGCCCTCCTGCAGGTTCTCTGGTAGTTCAAGCAAACCTTTTATGGCATCAGCTGCTCCAGCTGGTGTTGGAGTTGCTGTGAACAAAAATATGGTCAGCAAAAAAATAAGTTTCCGCATTAGGGCGAGATCAGAGCGGTGAGCTAAGCAGCTTTCCATCGCTATGCAGATTTAATGATCGTCCCAAGCTGCGCTCAAGGGCAATTAATTCATCCCGATGGGCCCGCAATCTCAAAGTTGTGGGTATGAAGCCCTGGGGCGGCAAGAGCTTTAGCTCCAATGTTTCTTGGCGGCGTGCCTTGGTTAGGTAAATGCGCCCCGCTAACGGACCCACCAGGGCAAGCAGTAGTGGCCAGTAGCCATAGGAGGGCAGTAATTGACGCACAACCAGCCCAAGAGCAGTAGCGCCGGAAGCACCTAAAAAGCTGAGTAATACAGCCAACGGAATACTGGCCTCCACCTGGCCTTCAAAGCGCAATAGCTGTTGTTCTGGATCTCCGGCGATAGCTTGCCAGCCCCGCTGCTGCAGCCATTGATCTAGGCCCTCCAGCACCTCTAGAGGAGGCCGAGAACTGTTCACTTCCACAATTGTTGTGCGGTCTTTACTGGCGGCCCTTAAAAAGAACACCAGCCCGATCCCCATCAATAGGGTGAGCAGCAAGGTGGAGGAAAGAACCTGGTCCATCGAATTAATTAACGGGCTAACGCAGCGGCCTTGAGGGGCAGGTTATTGATTGTGATCGATTCCCCCCTACTAAGTTGTATCCGCCTGTTCTCCCCTGCTATGGCTCCAGAAGCACTGCCACCAGCAAAAGAATTCGCTGTTTTTAATTCCGATTTAAGTAACGAGTGGTTTGAAAAATATCGCGGCTGCACTGCATTGGCGGTAGATACAGAAGCAATGGGGTTGGTGCATGGCCGCGACCGTTTGTGCCTTGTGCAAATTTGCGACGATCAGGATCGCGTGAGCTGCATCCGGATAAGCCGGGGGCAAACAAATGCACCAAAACTGCAGCAGTTAATGGAAGCAGTTGCGATTGAAAAGGTATTTCATTTCGCCCGTTTTGATGTGGCGGCATTGGCCTCTGGTTTGGCGATCAAGGTGAATCCAATCTTTTGCACCAAGGTGGCAAGTCGCCTTGGGCGCACCTACAGCCCCCGCCATGGCCTCAAAGATGTGGTGCAGGAGCTGGTGGGGGTTGAGCTGGATAAACAGGCCCAAAGTAGTGACTGGGGCAGGGTTGATGAGTTAACTGATCAACAATTGGCCTATGCCGCCAACGATGTGCGTTATCTGTTGCCAGCACGGCAGCAACTGCATCGCATGCTCGAGCGGGAGGAGCGGCTTGATCTTGCTTTGCAGTGTTTTAAGTGCATTCCGGTTTTTTCAGAGCTGGATCGTTTGCATTTCGGTTCGATATTTGAACATCGCAGTTAGTGAGCAGCTGCTCCTTGATCAAGCGGGCTATTGCTGCACTACCACCGGGGGGGCCCATCCGCTGCCGCCCAATCCGGCCAAGTTCTAGTTGCAGATCTGGAGATTTCAGTAGTAATTCCAGCGCTCTTTGCAGTTCTGGGCCTTTGCGGCAAACCCGCACTGCACCTCCCAATAAACGGCTCTGACGTTTGGCAAAACCGAGGGTGAATTGGGGCCCTGGCCCTGCCAGAGACAGCACAGCACAACCAATACCCACCAGTTGCTCTGTTGCGGTACCGGCGCAGGCCACCCCCACTTGGGCCCAAGGTGCCCAAGTGGGAAATAAGCGAGTGCCTAAAAGCAGCAAACCGGCGGGCCCCTGCCAGGCCCCTTGGGCTTTGCTGCCAAGGGGAATAACAGTGCTGTGATAACCCAATGCGGCGAAGAGGGGTTCCAATTCAGCAGCTGCGGGGCTTGCTCCACAGGCCAGTAGTAAAACCCGTGATGTTGGCGCCACAGGCTGGGCTAAGGAAATTAATAGTCTTTTTAAATTTTCTAATGCCTCTGGGCAACGGGAACCAGGAAGCAGCAAAACCCGCTGCATTTCGCTGAGGGCCAGCGGAACTGGTTGTATCTCAAACCCATCCAGCATTGGATTGCCAGGGGCAAGGGCTGCCACCCCATGGCGCCTTAAGCCCCGTGCGGTGAGCGGATCACGGCACACCACCAAACGGCAGTTCGGCCTTGCCATCAAGGCCCACTCCCAGGGATCCCATTCACTGCCCTTAAGCCGGTGATAGGCATCGGCTAGGGGATTGCGGCCGGGGCCGCTGCTCCAGGTGTAGTCGCTTTTTGGGGTGCCGATAAAGCCATAAGACCTGCCGCTGCCCCAGGCCAGGATTAAAGGCAAAAGATCGCCCACTGCCAATACAGCCCCATCGCCTTGCTTGCACCAGCGCCGGATGCTGCGAATTTGGGCCAAGCTCAAAGGCCCCAGACCAGCCCATAAATCTTTTAACAACGCCCAAAAGCTTTGGTTGCTAAATCCACCACTGGGCAATCGCTGAAGAGGCCCAAGGCACTGCACATTGTTTAGTTTGGCAAAGCTTTTGCCCTCCCCCACAAGAGCGAGAACACTTATCTCCAGTTCACTAATTCCATGCTCGTTCGCTTGCAGCTGAAGCGCTTCAATAATCCGCATCGCGATTAAGTCTTCCCCATGGCCATTGCTGAGCAGCAGCAGGCGAGTTGTCATAGGGGCGACTGGTACGATCCGATCTTGGGAGTTTTACTCCCGGATCGGCGGCATGGCCAAGTGGTAAGGCAGAGGATTGCAAATCCTTTATCCCCAGTTCGAATCTGGGTGCCGCCTTTGATAAGCATCGAGCGCTTCCCTCGCGGTCTAAAGCGCTAAACAATTATTGACCGGAGGCTCTTTTCAGTTTTCGGTTCGGGAGCGATAGGTGAACCGCACAACATCAACGCCATCAAGCGTCAACTAACGCGTGACCCCTTCTGGGTGGGTGGCTTTGTCGCCGGCTCTGGGCTCGCCGGCATCGAGATTGCGTGCTGGGACATTCTAGGTAGGTCTCTTGGCGTTCCGATTTGGCAGCTATTTGGTGGACGGCTTCGAGACAGGGTGCCGGTCTACGCGAACGGGTGGTACTTCGGCGCAAAGACGGTTGACGAGTGGGTAGAGCGTGCGAGCCAGGTTACAGAGCTGGGATATCGAGCCTTAAAGTTCGATCCGTTCGGCCGTGCCGACCTTTCAATTGATAGACATGAGCTCGAGCTCGCTCAGGATATCGTTTCCGGGCTCCGCGCCGAGCTAGGTCCCCGCGTCGATCTTCTCATTGAAGGCCACGGGAGGTTCAACATCGAGTCGGCGCTCAAAATCTCACCCATGCTCGTCGAAAATCAGTGCCTGTTTTTTGAGGAGCCCGTGCCACCGGGAATGCCGTGGGCGACGGCACGAGTCGCGGCCGAGGCAGGGATTGCGATCGCCGGGGGCGAACGCTGCTACTCAACTTTTGATGCGCAGGCCTATCTCGATGCAACGGCGGTAAAAGTTTTGCAGCCCGACGTTGTTCACGCAGGAGGAATCTCAGAGACAGTATCGATGGCGAACATGGCCCACATGCGCATGGTCTCGCTCGCGCCTCACAATCCAAACGGTGGAATCGCAACAGCTGCGACATTGATGGTTGATGCGGTCGTC
>ERZ889217.568-NODE-568-length-21751-cov-12.998571_pt1 | contig 21751 bp, 14 predicted proteins | sample MGYA00521098_ERZ889217 | MGnify/ENA primary metagenome ERZ889217 (study PRJEB32303, sample SAMEA104408613) | aquatic metagenome | biome: Brackish water; feature: Pelagic; material: water | place: Baltic Sea | collected 2014-06-10T22:04:00 | depth 2,362 m ... | reverse complement strand
CGTGCGGCCAACTTTAAATTTGGCGAGCTTGAGCATCTCAAAATCCATATTCGACTGACCAGAGCAAAACCAAACCTCACCGGAGAGGACATTTTGTATCTCAATCGCGTTCTTTCCTTTGATTGTCAGCGTATAAGGACCACCCGCCTCTGGCGTTTGAAGGGGCGTGGTCCACTTGCCGGTTTCATCAGCTATTGCCGACGCTGACTCACCCCAAGATCCGATCACAGTTACCTTTTCTCCAGGATCAGCCAAGCCCCAGACCGGTGCCTTCGTCTCGCGCTGCAGAACCATATTGTCCGCAAAAATAGCCGCGGGCTTTACATCCGCCAATGCGTTATAAGTTAAAAAATAAAGCATCCCCAAGATGATGCATTTTAGTGTTCTATGATTCATAAGTATTTATTTGATAGCCGAAAAAGGGGCGCACGGAATTTCAAGGAAATTCCCTGCTTGATCCCCTTCGGTCTATCAAGCAAGCAATCCTCCTGCATCCATTTTTTTGAGTTGTTTGCATTAGTTGAAATTTTATTTAGTAGAAATGAACTAACAATTGGGATTCAAGGGGTTATTTTAATTAAAATATGCACATTAGATATTTTTTTTGGAGGAATATTCGCGGTAGCTTCCTTCGATATCCGCCTGTTTTTCGTCTCCCTCATGGAGAATGACGCGGTATTTTATTGTCGCCCGCTCCCCTTGGGTGAGGGTCAATTCCCCGGAATGCTTCTCTTTTGAGACACTCTTCAAGCCAAAGGGATTTGAGGTCATGAGCCCATAGGATCGGACATGCCATGGGGTCGGATACCCCCAACTTTCGGGATGCTGAAGCATGGCAATCCCCACCACCCGCCCGCCGATCAGGCCATTGAAATCACACCACGGCACTCGTTTTCCGTAGGCCGCCGCCTCGCCTTCATCGCTGCTACTGTTAATGATCCTACCGCCGGCTTTGGCCGTCATCGAGTCGGCCACCCTGATGGATAAGCCTGCATCCTTGATGTCGCCTAAGGTGACCGAGGGGGAGCTCCCGATGAAGGTGATCTCGACATCAATCAATCGGGCGTGCCTTACCGAATCCTCATGGAATACAAAACGGCGTTCATCGGTGAGAATAACTTCGCCGGAGGGGTCGGAATATGACGTGCGCGTTCGCAGAACGGCATGGTCTTGATGGGCCTCCGCCGCGACAACCTCGATTGTTTTAGAATGCCCCAGCACGCCTGGCTTTCCTGGCGTCCGTGGTTCGTGCCAAAAATTGACTCCGCCGATAGCCTGGTGGCCGAAAAACATCGAGCGATGGTGGGGATGGTCCGTTGATTCTTTTCCACTGTTCTCCATCGGAAACCCTCGGGACATCGGCTCCCCTCCAGGGCCATTCAATGGCCAAAAGTAGGGCTGCCCTCCTTCGTTGCTTTCTAACACGTAGCGCGTGAAAAGCTGGCCATCGATCATGATTGCAACGGCGCCATCTTTTCTTTGGATCTCAAAATGGGCGCCATAACCCGTGCCGGTTATTCCGATGGCGAGCAATAAACCAAATAACGCACTGAATTTCATGGTGGTGGAAGCATCACCCCAACTCAGGAACCACAAACTCACCGCGCCCGGGCGTATGCACCCAGTCGAGCTCAAGCCCCTTGCAGGAGGCCACACGCGTCGCGGGATCCACCTGTACAGGCGCTCCCAAGGTGTACTCGGGACGCTCAACCCCCCATCCCTCAAGTTGGGCTTTTTGTTCCTGGAGAATCGTAGGAATCACAGCATGGCCGCCGATGGATTTATCCAGTTCCGCTTCGGTGGATGGCGAGCCTGAACGGAAGGAAAGATTCGCCAAATGGGCAATCGCCGAGGATTTCTCCGCATCCACGAGTGATGAGGTCAGGGAATCCCGCTTCCTCGAGCGGACGGCATCGATGAAATTCCTCTGGTGGCTCGCTCCCCCGTCGCCCTTGAACGACTGCAGCTTCGTTTTTCCATCTTCAGCAACCGCATACATCCCGCCACGCCCCCCGCGCACCTCACCGCCCTCGCATTTGATCACGACACCGATTCTGATGCCATTTCTTAGAGGCGCAGCATTCACCGTGGGAGAGATACAGAGATTGTTGACTTCGATGATCACCGGAATTCCCGCCTGCTCGTACCAGGTCGTTAAGATGTTTGGCGTCTCGCCAGCATCGTTCCAAGCAAAGCGCCCCCCTGTGCTTTGAATCCGTGTCGGGAGTGGAGCGTCCCCGAGCGTCCAGCACGCCAAATCGATTTCGTGGGGAGCCTGATTGCCTACATCCCCGTTGCCCGTATTCCAAACCCAGTGCCAGTCGTAGTGCAGCTTGTTTCGAGTGATCGGCACATCGCTGGCCGGCCCCAACCACAGGTTGTAATCCAAATTCGCCTCAGCCGCCCATGGTTCAGTACGCACCGGACCGATGCTCTTTCGATTATTGAGGCAACAGACATGGACTCCCAGAATTTTTCCAAGCTCGCCACTCGTGGCATACTTGATTCCCTCCCGAGGCCCGGGATCTGAGCGGTTCTGAAAACCCGCCTGCACAATTCTGTTGTATTTAGATTCAGCGGCAACCAGTTGCTGCCCCTCCCACAGGGAATGGGACACCGGTTTTTCCAAATATACATCCTTGCCCGCCTGCATCGCCTGGATGGCATGAAGGGTGTGCCAATAGTTTGGTGACGCGATAACCACGGCATCAATATCCTTCCTTTCCAGAAGCTTCCGGTGGTCCTGAATGCAATTAATGCGGCGCACGTCGGTCTTGGCGCGGTCCACTGCCGCCCGATACGCTTTCTGCTGTTCCTCGTTCTCGGGATCAGCTTTTGGAATGCTGCTTATTTGTTTTTTCTCAATGTTCTTGAGTAGTTTAGCCATGCAATCGAGGTCCGGATCGCAGATCGCCACCATCTCAACGCCAGGAATTCCTTGAAACATCCCAAAGAGCGCACTTCCACGGTTGCCACACCCGATGAGGGCCACACGGATGGTATTATTGGCTCCGAAAACTCTTGACCCAATCAAAGGAAATGAAAGCGCGGTGGCCGTGGTGAGCGATAGGAAGCGTCTGCGGGTGAGGGGCATCGTTGGTGGAGGTTGGGCTGGGTGATTGGCGCTTAAATTAAAGCAGACTTCGTTTTTTTAGATTTTTCAAGCCACTAAATTTCTGAATCAGTTTGTGCCACCCGCACTTGTTTGCGGAATTCTTTGGGTGAGGCCCCTGTCCAACGTGTAAATGTCCTAGAAAAATGAAACTCGTCATAAAACCCCAGAGTTGCTGCAATTTCACTATTCGTGAGCGATTGGAGTGATAGTAAACGCCGCGCCCGCTCGATGCGGTATTGCATGGCATACCGCCCTGGAGGCAACCCCGACGCATTCTCGAATTTTTTGCGGAAGGACTCGTAGCTCATCCCGCAAGCCTTAGCGGTTTGGCGTAACAAGCCACCAGCCGCACTCGATTGCTCCAGCATTTCAAGGGCCCTCCCCAGCCAGCCGTCCCGAGAAGGGGCTTGCGATGCGCTCCCGCCCAGAATCTCCGCCAGTATCTCTTGCCAAAAGCAGATGCCATGCAACGACGTGCAGCCCGCAGCCTGGATCCGCTGAAAAAACTTCTCGAACACGAGGATTCCTTGTTCCGGCTCGAGCCATTGCCCTGTAGGCCGCGCTGGATCAAACACCCCAGCAGCCCGCCACGCCTCGAAGACGGGGCCCCGAAAGCAAATATAAATCTCATCCCACCGCGATCCCGGCAACGGTCCATAGGAATGCGCCAGTTCGGGAAAAACGAGGATCCATTTCCCAGGAACCATTTCTTCTATGTTTCCACGTTGATCATGGTACTCCCCCCGCCCGGCCACCAGATAGACAAGCGCCCACTGGCCAAAAACCCGGTTGCGCGGTCTGCCAGCCCCATCAGAATCTGCAATTGTCCCAGCCAGAGTGATCTCACCGGCCCCTGAAGTAACATGGGGTAAGGAGAATAACCGCGTCCCCCAGCGTGATATTGCAGGAAGTTCCATTTCCCAGAAGTTACATGTTTTTTACCAGATCGTCTATTCCACACAATCTCTATCGGCCTATGATTGAGTTATTGCCTGCTTGAGTCTTTGTTTAATTCGACGAACCCGAAAGAAATGCCGATTTTATACACAAATATGCGGAACTGGTAATAGCCGCCACCAGACGTTTCCTCTAACATTTCTAACCCCGCCTGATTTTCTAATTGCCAACACTTTATTGAATTCGACCCTTCCACCGCACGCATGACATTTCTTGCCAAATTCTTCTTGGTGTTGATTTTCGCCTCCTCAGCGTTGGTACTGGGTGTTCTCCCCTTTTTGGGGGAGCCCGGCTTGGCAAATCCCAAAACGGCAGGCATTTTGGGTCTGTGGATCAATTTTATCGGAGCTCTCCACCCGGTGTTTTTGCATTTGCCTATCGGAGCGTTACTGCTCCTTGTTACGATGGAATTCTTGGGAACCGTGACCCGTGGGAAGGTGAGGATCGATTCGCCCTGGGCGCTGTTGTTTGCCTTTGGTACTTCGCTCTTGGCATTGCTCACCGGGTACAGCCTGTATCTGACCGGAAACTACTCAGGCGAGTTGATTCAGGTGCACAAGCGCGATGCGTTTTTGTTTTGCTGGGTCCTCCTTGCGACCACGGCGTGGAGCCTTTGGGTGTCTACGGCCAGAAAAAATTCATTGCTCACGCGATGCGTTTATTTGGCGGGACTGGGTTGCAGTGTGGTCCTGATGACCAAAGCAGGGCACTATGGTGGCGAGATCACCCACGGAGACCCGATCGACCAGCTGCCCCCGAAGATCCTCGCCGATCGCCAAGCTGCCGCCGAGGCGCAGGCAAATGACCCAGTGGTTTTCACCCACATTGTCCAGCCCATCTTGGAGGTGAGTTGCGTGTATTGCCACGGGTCAGACAAGCAGGCCGGCGAGTTCCGGATGGATTCGTTGGCTGGTCTTTTGAAGGGAGGGGAAGAAGGGCCAGGCCTTGTTGTGGGCGATCCGGATAAGAGTGCCATCATTCAGCGGGTGCACCTCCCGCTGAATGACGACTTGCACATGCCGCCTTCCGACAAGCCCCAACTCTCGCCGGACGACATCACTTTCCTGAAATGGTGGATCGCCCAAGGCGCCTCTGAGACCGCCCGTGTCAGCGACCTCAAGAAAACCCCGGAGATCGATGCTGCGTTGGAAAACCTTGTCTCGCCCGAGCAGCGTCAGGCCATCGAGGAAGAGAACATGCGTCGCGCCAAGGAGGAGGCCGCCAGGACCATCGCCAGCAAGGCCTCGATGGAGCCAACAATTTCCGAAATCGAAGCCGCCTTCCCCGGGGCATTGAAATACCTTGCGACTGGCACAGATGCGCTCCGTTTCATCCTTCATAGCCATGCCGCAAGTTTTGGGGCGGAGGGGATGACGTCCCTCAAGAAACTCAGCGGGCATCTGGTCGAAGCGGATTTCACCCTTTCGGGGATGGATCCCCCCACACTGCGCGGAATCTGGGAATGGACAGCGCTCAAGCATCTCAATGTGAGCCAGACGAATGCCGACGATGCTTTTGTCGAAGCGATTTCTGTGTTGCCGGCCTTGGAGTCCCTCAGCCTCTACGGAACAAAAGTCACCCCCGCCTGCGCAGAGTCACTGGCAAAAATAAAATCGCTGCGCGTTGTTTATGTGAGCGGCACGGCATTCGACGAACCGGCAGCAGCGGCCCTTCAAAAGCGCCTCACGGAGGGACGGGAATCTCCAGTCCGTGTCGTTGGCCCCAGCCCCTTGCCACAAATCGTCGCCCCGACGCCCAAACCCACTCCGCCGCCCCAACCCAAGAAAACAAAATGAGCAGATTGTTTAAATGGCTTCTCCCAGCGCTTGTGCTTGCCGTCCTTATCGGGGGATTTGTGTATTCCAAAAAAGCCGACCCTGACGTCGCCGCTCCTGCAAAGATCACGAACGAAGCGCCAGAATCACTGCCTGCATCGGCTCCGCTTCCAGAAAAAATCACGTTCAACGAGCACATCCGCCCGATTCTCAACACCTCTTGCACCGGGTGCCACGGGGGAGTGGAGAAAAGCGCCGGCGTTTCCTTCATCTATAAAGAAGAAGCCTATGGCGTTTCGGCAAACGGCAAAAAAATCATCGTTCCAGGAGATCCTACCAACTCCGAGGTGGTCAGGCGTATCACCTCGACCGACTCGCGCATTATCATGCCGCCCGCCCACGGCGAGCACCATCGGGAGCCTCTGACCCCACGGGAGATCGCTCTTATCACGGAGTGGATCAAGCAAGGGGCCCCTTGGGAGGAACACTGGGCCTACATCCCTCCGAAAAAAGAGCCCGTGGAGACCAAGCTCAACGACTGGGTCCGACAACCGATGGACGCCTATGTCCTGGCGAACCTCGAGAAAAACTCACTGAGCCCAACCGCTGAGGCTCCCAAGGAACAATGGCTGCGACGCGCCAGCTTGGATCTGATTGGGCTTCCACCCACGAAGGAGGAATTGGAAACATTTCTCGGCGACCAGTCGCCCGACGCCTACGAAAAAACCGTCGATCGCTTCTTGGCATCGCCCCGCTTCGGCGAGCGCTGGGCCGCGATGTGGATGGATCTCGCCCGCTACGCCGACACGTACGGACTTGAAAAAGACCCGCACCGAGAGAGTTGGCCGTACCGCGACTGGCTCATCTCATCATTCAACAAAGACATCCCCTTCACCGACTTTGTTCGCGATCAACTTGCCGGCGACCTTGTCGAAAAACCGACCACCGACCAACTGAAGGCCACCCTCTTCCAGCGCCTCACCAAAACCAACACCGAGGGCGGCACCGACGATGAGCAGTTCCGCGTGGAGGCCGTCATGGATCGTATCAGCACCACTTGGCAGGTTTTCCAAGGGGTGACTTTTGGTTGTGTCCAATGCCACTCGCACCCCTACGAACCGATCCCCCACGAGGATTATTTCCGCTACATGAGCTTTTTCAACAGTGCGGAGGATTGTGATCTCGATGACGACTTTCCGCTGCACACGCTGGCGGACAATCCCGCGGAGCAACAGAAGGCAACGGATGCGCAACTCGAATTGAACGGGGCGCTGAATCAACGCAACCGCCGCGGAGCAAAGTGGATCAACCACCAACAAAACTGGATTCAACCAACGGTAGAAAAATTCAGCGTCAGCTCAGGAACTCTTTCAGAGAACACCGGCATCCTGTCGACAGAAGGCCCCCAACCTCCCGGAACAAGCTATAACATCACGCTTCAGCCTCCGCAGCTCGGCGGCCCTCTCACGGCGATCAAATTCAGCATCCTTCCGGATGACAGCGATCTCTCCAAAGCACCTTTCAAAGGCTCGGTACTCTCTGAAATGGGGCTTGCCAAGATTGACTCAAAAGGTGTCCGCACCCCGGTTCCGTTCTCATTTGTTTTTGCCGATGAACTCGCAGGCCCCTTCCGCCCAGATTACAGCCTCCTCAATAACCCGGGCGGCTTTGGCGGGTATCCGAAGCTGTTTAAAAAACGCGAGGCGGTCTTTGTGCTCAAAGATCTCTTGCCGCTGAGCAAGGAGGACCGCTTGGAACTCGCCCTCTACTGCCGGGCCTCTACATCTGGCGGCCAACCCACCACCCTGAGAAACTTTACTTTCCACCTCATTTCGAATCCGGGCTGGAAAGGATTGGTTGATTCCAACGAACACAAGCAACTAACCAATCGCATCAATGCCCTGACTCAGCAGATTGCTGCCGCCAAGGGACCCAAGTTTCCTGTAACCCAGGAACGCAGTAAAGAGAGTAAGAGAGAAACGCGCGTTTGGGTTGGTGGCAATTACCTCAACAAGGGCGCTCCCGTGGATCCAGGCGTTCCCGACGTGCTGAACCCATACAACGCCAACCCCACCACCCGGCTGGAAATGGCGAACTGGATGACCCACCCCGAAAACAGCCTTCTCTCCCGGGTGTTTGTGAACCGGATTTTCTCGGAACTTTTTGGAAATGGCATCGTGCGCACTCTGGGTGATTTCGGTACCACCGGACTCCCTCCGACCAATCAATCACTGCTCGACTCCCTGGCGGTGGCTTTTCGGGATGACTACGGCTGGAAACTGAAACCCCTCCTCAAAGGAATGGTACTCTCCGCCACCTACCGGCAAGACCACAAAGCTTCCCCCGAACTAGCTGCCGAGGACCCGAAGAACCTCCTGCTCGCGCGGGGACCTCGCACCCGGTTGAGTGCAGAAATGCTCCGCGACCAGGCGTTGTTAACCTCAAGCCTCTTGGCAAACCGCGATGGCGGTCCTTCGGTCATGCCCCCTCAGCCGGACGGCATCTGGGCCAGCGCGCATGGGAGGAAAAAATGGGAAACAGCGGAGGGACCGGACCGGTTCCGCCGCGCCCTTTACACCTACTGGAAGCGTACCGCTCCCTACCCCAGCTTGCTCACCTTTGACGCTCCGATGCGCGACGCCTGCTCCACCCAGCGCATTTCCACCAACACGCCGCTCCAACCCCTCGTGACACTCAACGATCCCGCTTACCTCGAGATGGCCCGCCACCTCTCCGAAAAAATGGAAGCGGCCGCAGGCGATTCGCCACGGGATAAAATCGCCCACGGCTATTTGCTGGCGACCCAGCAGCAACCAACCAACGAAACGCTTGATGAACTCCTTTCTCTACGCTCGGACCTCATTTCGGAATACTCTAAAACCGACTTCAAGCCCCTCGCCGACACACCAGACAAGGCAGCCATGATCAATCTTGCCAATGTCCTGCTCAACCTCGACACGGCACTCACCAAGTAACCCAGGAACCCATCGCTATGAACGTCATCGAACAACTCAGGCACGACAGTGGATTGCTCAACTCCCGCCGGCAGTTTTTAAAGTCCTGCATTGCGGGCCTTGGCACAGCGTGGCTTTCAAGCATGAAGCTGGATCTCCTCGCAGCGGAGATTGCCTCAATTGGACACGCCGGCAACCAATCCGCCTTGGATTCCCACCTTGCCCACTTTGTACCGAGAGCCAAGCGCGTCATTTTTCTGCATATGGCGGGGGCCCCGAGCCAACTGGAACTCTTCGATTTCAAGCCCGACCTGAGCAAACTCGATGGCTCGGATTGCCCGCGCGAATTCCTCGAGGGTCAAAGCTTCGCTTTCATCCAAGGCATCCCGAAAATGCTCGGCACCCAATGGCCGTTCCACCAAGCGGGTGACCACAAGCAGTGGATTAGTGATCGGCTCCCCTTCACCGAGAAGATCATCGACGATCTCTGCATTGTTCGGTCCATGCATACCGACCAATTCAACCACGCTCCAGCCCAGCTCCTCATGCACACCGGCCAGACCATCCTTGGCCATCCATCCATGGGCTCATGGGTCACCTACGGCCTTGGCTCGGAAAACCAGAACCTCCCTGGGTTTATCGTCCTGGCCTCGGGCGGCAGCGACCCCGATGCCGGAAAGTCGATCTGGGGAAGTGGATTCCTGCCATCCGTCTATCAAGGCGTTCAGTGCCGATCCGAAGGCGACCCGGTTCTCTATTTAAAATCCCCTGAGGGGATTCCGCGCGAAGTCCGTCGGCGCGCCATCGACTCGATCTCGCGGATCAACGAGAAAACCCACGAAGAGCTTCAAGACCCCGAGACCATCGCACGCGTCCAGCAGTACGAAACCGCGTTCCGCATGCAGATCCACGCAAGCGATGCGTTTGATATGACCAAGGAACCGGACTACATCCACGCCCTCTACGGCACCTCGCCCGGCAAAGCCTCATTTGCAAACAACTGCCTGTTGGCCCGCCGTCTCGCCGAGCGCGGCACCCGCTTCATCCAACTTTTCGACTGGGGCTGGGACAGCCATGGCACTGGTGCCAGCACGGATCTCGGCCAAGGATTTGTCGACAAATGCAATAGTGTCGATCGCGCCTGCTACGCCTTGATCACTGACCTGAAACAACGTGGGCTTTTGGATGACACGCTCGTCGTGTGGGGCGGAGAATTCGGGCGCACTCCGATGCGGGAAAACCGCGGTGGCGGCGAGATGGCGTTCATTGGTCGCGACCACAATCCAGGCGCGTTCACGATCTGGATGGCTGGCGCGGGGGTCAACCCCGGCGCCTTCGGAGAAACTGATCCGATCGGCTACCGCGCGATCAAGGACAAGGTGAGCGTCTATGATCTGCAGGCGACCATCCTGCACGCCATGGGGCTCCACCACAAACATCTTACCTACCCGTTCCAAGGCCTCAACCAGACGCTCACGCCGGTCAACAAACCCGCCCGCGTGGTCACTGAGTTGTTTGCTTAATTTTGGAAAAGATATTGAGAAAAGGCTATCAAGTGAAACATGGGATAAGAATGAATCGAAGAGCCTTGGGGGTGATCGCAGCCGTTATTCTTGGCGGATTGACTGTGCGTGCTTGGGCGGGGCAGCCGAACATCATTTGGATCTTCACGGATGACCATGCTGTTCAGGCCCTCGGCGCCTATGGGGGACGCTTCAAAAACGAAAACCTGACTCCCAACCTCGACCGCCTCGCCGCGGAGGGCATGATTTTCGACAAGGCCTATGTGGCTAATTCGATATGTGGCCCCTCACGGGCGACTCTCCTGACCGGCAAACACAGTCATCTTAACGGGAAAATCGACAACCGAGACAAACCAAATTTCAATCACGACCAGCAGCAATTTCAGAAGATACTTCAGAAAAACGGCTACCAGACGGCTCTAGTCGGCAAGATTCACCTCAATGGCAACATGCAGGGATTTGATTACTGGGAGGTTCTGCCCGGCCAAGGCATTTACTGGGATCCCCAATTCGTGACAGAAGCAGGCAAGATCACTTATCCAGGGCGCCATTCCACGGATGTGATTAAAGAGCGGGCACTCCATTGGTTGGACACCGGGCGGGTCAACGGAAAGCCCTTCATGCTCATGGTGCACTTCAAGGCTCCCCACCGCTCGTGGGAACCCACAACCCGCTGGAAGGAAAAATTTAAAAATCGAACATGGCCTGAGCCGCACACCCTTTTAGATGATTACAAAGGGCGCGGCACTGCGGCAAAGAACCAGGAAATGACCATTTTAAACCACATGAAACCGGATCGGGATGTTAAAAGTCAGCAACCTGAACGGCAAGCGGAGTTGTCCAAAATCGATCCGAAGGATCCCGTTGCCCTCACGCGCTTGAAGTACCAATGGTACATGCGTGACTACCTTGCCTGTGTGGCGGGTGTCGATGAAAGCATCGGGGAATTGCTTAATTATCTAAAAAAAAGCGGGTTGGATAAAGATACTGTGGTCATGTATTCGTCTGATCAGGGATTCTACCTTGGCGAGCACGGGTGGTACGACAAGCGGTTCATGTACGAAGAGTCCTTCCGCACGCCACTGATTGCTCGCTGGCCAGGGGTGATCCGTGCAGGAACACGCAATAACGATTTGGTTCAAAATATCGACTTCGCAGAAACATTTCTGGATATCGCGGGGGCGCCTGTCCCTGCCGATATGCAAGGCGAGAGCTTGGTTCCGCTCTTAACAGGAAAGACGCCCTCCGATTGGCGCACCTCGCTCTACTACCACTACTACGAGTACCCAGCGATCCACGCCGTACGCCAGCACGAGGGCGTGGCCGATAAGCGCTTTAAGTTAATTCGTTTCTATGGAAAAGATGTGCCGGAAGGCGAGGAATGGGAATTTTATGATCTCAAAAAGGACCCCTCGGAAATGCAAAGCCAATATAGCAATCAGGAGTATCAGGCGCAGATTGCTTCCATGAAAACCGAGTTGCTTCGCTTGAGGGGAAAATACCTGGTGCCCTAAATGGGATTGGTAAGTCTTTTGTTTGGAGGGAGCCTTGTCCCTCCGCAGGAAATATCTGGGGGATTGAAGCCGGAAAAAAAGAGTCCACAGCCGTGGCCTCAACGGAAGCCCCGAATGGTGCAGTGAGGGGGGGGGGATCATCAGGAGTGAAGCGGTGGCGTTGGATTTATTACCACAAAAGTAGCTTTATTACCATTGATGAGCTTCCATGCTGAAAATAGCATCAAAACCTTTCATGCCTCCCCAATGTTGGCTTCTTTATAAACGCAACATATTTTAATAAAATGAATAACAACACTGAAGGAATGTCCCGTCGCCGTTTTATACAGACGGCTTCTTCCGCCGCCCTGCTTGCAGGAATCGGGTTGCCAAAGGTCACTGGATTCGCCGCAGAGGACACTGGATTTCGCAACCTGATTGACCCATCGAAGAAGCTTCGTATCGCGTCAATTGGTGCCGGTGGACAAGCCCTTGTAGATCTGAATCTCATGGCTACCGAGGAGATTGTGGCCTTGTGCGACGTCGATTATGCGAGGGCGGCGAAGGGATTTGCCACTTGGCCGAATGCAGCCCGCTACCGCGACTATCGGCAGATGTTCCGCGAGATGGCCGACCAGATCGATGGGGTCTTGATTGCCACCCCTGATCACACGCATTTCCCGGCCGCGATGATGGCCCTCGAGTATGGCAAGCACATCTATGTCGAAAAACCTCTGACCCATACGATTGGCGAGGCAAGACTCCTTCGTGAGGCTGCCCGCAAGGCACGGGTGGTCACCCAGATGGGCAATCACGGGCACGCCAATGAAACCACGCGGTTGGTCAAAGAGTGGATCGAAGGCGGCGTGATTGGTCCCGTCCGGCGGGTGCATTTCTGGACCAATCGGCCGGTGTGGCCCCAAGGATTGAACCTGCCCACTGGGCAGCAATCTGTTCCATCTCAATTGGATTGGAATCTTTGGCAGGGAGTGGCTCCGGAGCGGCCCTATGATCGAGCGTATCTGCCCTTTGCCTGGCGCGGATGGTGGGACTACGGGTGCGGGGCGTTCGGGGACATGGGGTGCCATGTCATGGATGCTGCCTTCTGGTCGCTCAACCTGCGGGGGCCGTTCAAGGTTTCAGCCGAGTCCGAAGGCAACAATCAAGTGTGTGCGCCCCGCTGGGCGGTGGTGCGGTATGATTTTCCGCAACGCGGCGAGATGCCGCCTTGTCAGTTGTCGTGGTTCGAGGGGGGAGTTCTTCCACCCAAGCCGAAAGAATTGGGCGATGCCGACATGCCCAAGCAGGGCGTCCTCTACTATGGCGACAAGGGAGTGATTATGACGATTGGCGACTATTCGGATTCCCCGCGTCTCTTGCCGGAGTCTGCGATGAAGGCCTTCCGGGAGCGCCCACCGAAGTCGATCCCGAGAGTTCCCGGAGGCAATGCCCGCATGGAGTGGGTGAACGCCTGCAAGGGTGGGCCAAAGCCCGGTTCGGATATTGTCGATTACTCCGCCGCACTCACGGAATTCATTCTCGCCGGCAACCTCGCCATCCGCATGGGACGCGAGCTCCATTACGATCCCGCCACAGGAACATGTGTTGGCGAGCCCGATGCCGACCGCCTCATCAACAAAACCTACCGCACCTTTTAATATGACTTTCCGATTTTTCTCCTCCCTCCTCGGGGCCATCGCGCTCATTGCCCTGGCCGCCTGCCAACCGCCGCCGAAATTGGACTCCGAACGCACACTCGGCCTCCAAAACTGGACCTTGCGCGGCGGGACGTTTGCCGAGGCGCTTGATAAGGCCAGCACCCTTGGGATCACTACGATCGAAGCCTATCCAGGCCAAGCGCTCGGAGGCGATCTGGAGGGCAAGTTCCATCACTCGATGGATGCCGCAACGCTGGATGCCGTCAAAAAGCTTCTAGCGGAAAAGAAGATCACGGTTGCCGGTTATGGTGTGCTGATGAGCGGCGACGAGGCCGAGTGGAAACAAATCTTCTCGTTTGGAAAATCCCTTGGCGTGCGTTGGATTTCCGCCGAGCCCCCTGTGGAGTTGTTGCCCTTCCTTTCCACCCAAGCGAAGGAATCGGGCATCAAGATCGCATTTCACAACCATCCGTCTCCTTCCCGCTACAGCGACCCTAGGGCGCTCATGGAAACGCTTGCTCCTTATGGCCCCGAGTTCGGAGTGAATGCCGACACAGGGCACTGGGCGCGCTCGGGGTTTGTTCCTTTGGAGATGTTGCGCCTTTGCTTGCCGCGTCTTGTGACGCTCCACTTCAAAGATCTGAACGAATGGACCCGCGCAGGTCGGGACATGCCGTGGGGAACCGGCGTGAGCGATGCCGCCGGCATGCTCGCCGCGTTGCGCCAAGCGGGGTTCAATGGCGTGGTTCTCCTAGAATACGAGCACCAGAGCCCGGAGTTGATGAACGACTTGTCGCGTTGCGCCGGGTTTTTCCGTGCCGCGATGGATGCCCCGCTCGATCAACTGGTGGGTGGACTCGTGCCGCCTTCAGGATTTTCCAGCGAGGTCGAGGGAACTTGGGCTGGCGATCGAGGTGCCAACTCGAACCGCGAGCCATTGCCGCGGCCGTTGTTCGCTCCTGATTTGTCGAATGCCGAGTTTCCCAAAGGGTCATGGACATTTGCCGACGGCATCCTGAAAGCCAACGGCAAAGGCGCCTCGATATGGACGAAAGACGAGGCCGGCGACTTCATTCTCAGTGTGGAATTCCGTGCTGGAGCCACGGGAAACAGTGGCGTCTTCATCCGCCGCGCCGGCACGGCCTCCGATACGCTCGAAGTCGAAATCAATGGCAGTGCGCCGGAGACCGGCGCCATGGCGACCGGGGCGCTCTGCAGCGTCGCTGCCGTCGGATTAGCGACTAAAATCGACCCAGACAAATGGCATTCTCTGACCATTCTTGCCCAAGGGTCGGATATTTTTGTTCAACTCGACGGCGCCAAGGTTGTGGATGCCAAGCTGTCCAAGTGGACCGATGCCGGTAAAAACCCCGACGGCACGGTGAACGGCTTCTCGAAGCCGCTCAAAGACCTTCCTCAAAAAGGCCGCATCGGGTTGCAAGATGCCGCTGGGCCTGTGGAATTCCGAAACCTGATGATCACGGATCTTTGAGGTCCTTCTTGTCTTCCAATATGTCTCCTTTTAAGAACCACCACTTCATGAAAACACCCCGATTTTTTCCCTCCATCACCCGCGTCATCCTTATCGCCTGCCTTGCGGTTTCCGCATCGCTTGTGCGGGCGGATGTCGTTCGCTCCTCGATTATCTCCAACGGCATGGTGCTCCAACGTGGGGTGCAGGCTCCGATCTGGGGGTGGGCCGATCCCGGCGAAGAGGTCGCGGTGGAATTTGCCGGACAGGTCAAAAAAGCGTCGCCCGGCGGCGATGGCAAATGGATGGTCGAGCTCGATCCGCTGGAGGCATCCGCGACGCCGCAGAGCATGACGATTTCGGGGAAAAACAAGATTCAGATAGAAAATATCCTCGTCGGCGAGGTTTGGATTGCTTCCGGGCAGTCGAATATGGAGTGGACCTTCAATCGCATTGATGCTGCCGAACGCGCGTTTGCGGAAAGCCAGAAGGACAACGCTCTCGTCCGTGCCTTCCATGTCCACAAGCATCTTACTGCAGGAATCCCGATGGATGACACGGCGGGCGTTTGGAAAAACGCCGCCGAAATGGTCACTGGGCCAAACACCGTTTCCGCTGTGGGTTTTTTCTTTGCCTTGGACTTGGCCAAATCGCTGGGGGTTCCCGTGGCGATCCTCGACGTAAACTGGGGCGGCACTCACATCGAGAGATTCCTCGCGCCGGAGGGGTACCAAGCCGTCGGATTGCCGCTGAACCAACCAGACCGGCGGGTAGCCAAAACCGCCCAAGCCGCGGCTGGGCAGATCGCCGCCGGCAAAGCCTCGATCGACGAGTCGTACCAAGCTGCCCAAAAAGGCCTGAAGAAGGCCTTTGAGGTCCAGTATCCGTACGGAAATGCGGATAATTTCATCTACAACGCCATGGTCGCACCGCTGGCCCCCTACGCCGTGCGCGGCGCGATCTGGTACCAAGGCGAGTCAAATCGGGGCGCCAATGACTACCTCAAGAAGCTGCAGGCGCTGACCGCCGGCTGGTCGCAGGTGTTCCGCGTGAAGGACATGCCGTTCCTGTTGGTGCAAATCGCGCCGTTCGATTATTCCAAAGGGAAAGACCCGCAAGCGGCGCTGCTCGCCGACACCATCTGGGCCGCCCAATACGAGGCGGCTGAAACGATTCCCGGCGTGGCGGTGGTGCCGATTCACGATACCAATATCGATATCAAGGATATCCATCCGGTTCACAAACGTCCTGTGGGCGAACGTCTCGCCGCGACCGCACTCAAGAACCAGTATGGGAAAGACGTCCTCGCATCGGCGCCGCGCTTTGCATCCGCCTCCCGCGAGGGATCCAAGGTCGTCGTGTCATTCAGCGGGATCACCAATAGGTTGACCACAAGCGATGGGCAAGCGCCGACTTGGTTCGAGCTTTCCGCAGATGGAAAGTCGTTTGTTTCCGCACAGGCTGAGATCAAGGGCAATACCGTGCTCGTCGCGGCAGAGTCGGTTCCCGACCCGAAATTTGTCCGCATGGGGTGGTGCGATATCGCGATCCCCAACCTCAAGGACAAGGACGGCTGGCCGGTCTTCGCCTTTTCTTCCCAGCCGGTGGCGGAGTAGCAGGCGTTATTGCGAGTGATTGATTCCGGGCGAGTGCCTCCGGAATTATCGCGCTTGTCAGAGCAGAAATCTTTTGCCAAAGAGAAGCATGCTCTCCCTTAAACATATCCTCCGTGGCGTCACCTGCTGGTCTCTTCCTTTAACATTCGTTGCCTTCGCGTTCATCACTGGCGGATGCGACAAAAAAGGCGCTCCGCTGTTCTCAGACAATCTCTCGAATGCGCGATTCGACCCAGGCACATGGGCTGCGGCCGACGGGATTTTAAAAGCAAATGGGAAGGGGGCGATGCTTTGGACCGACAAGGAGTATGGAAATTTCCAGTTGGATTTTGAGTTCCGTGCCGACCAGAAGACGAACAGTGGTATTTTTTTGAGGTGCCCGAACCCGGATGCGTTGAAAAAAAATCGAAACCACCATCACCAGAATGCGTTGGAGTTTGAGCTCTTTCAATCGGGGAAACCTGGTTCAGCCAAAATGGGCGCCGGAGCGCTGTTGACTGTTCAAGGCCCTCCCACGCGGCTTGTTCTTGTGCCTGGCAAGTGGCACGCCTGCTCGATCACTGCCAAAGACTCGGTGATCACCGCGTCCTTTGACGGCAAGAAGCTCTACGACTGCGATCTCTCGAAGTGGACCAAGCCCGGCAAAAACCCTGATGGGTCCCCGAATATTCTCAAAGCCGCTCTTAAGAATCTCCCCAAAAAAGGCTTTATTGGATTCCAAGACGCCGGCGGGCAGGTCGAATTCCGCAATATCAAGATTTCAGAACTTTAGGTTCTGACACGATCAAGCCGCCTTGGTTTTCTTGCTTTTCTTGGATGGCTGGACCCACTTGCCGTCTTTGGTGGCGATCTGCTGGTCGTTTACCGCCATGCGTTCCCGGAACAATTCGCGGTACCGTGTGGGGCTCATGCCCGCAACGCGGCGGAATTGTTTGTTGTAATATTGAGGATCGGTGATGCCCACGGCGGCACCCGTTTCAAAGATCGTCATGGTTGTGGTTTCGAGCAGGCTCTTCGCTTTGTTGATGCGGCGGTGGGTTATAAATTGTTGCAAGGGAGCCCCATGAGTTTCCTTGAATTTCCTGCTGAAGGTCGCCGAAGAAATGTTCGCTAGTTTCGAGATCGACTCGAGAGTGATCGGAGACCCGAGGTGTTGATCGATCCAATGCAGCAAGTCGTCCCAATTCACGCTTGTTGCTCCCCGCTTGCCATTTGCAAAATGTTCTTTCCGATTGATCAAGCTCAAGAGCATGGCCTTCAGCCGGAATCTTGCTTCCAAGTTGCTGGGGGAATTATCGGGTTTCAAGAGAGAGCCGTTGTGAAGGCTTGAGATAAGCTGGAATTGCTCTCGGAAAAGAACTGCGGACACACCCAGACGCTGGTGCTGTGTGAGCTCCAACGTGGGCCCAGAGTCACTAGGATCGTCGTAGTAGTGAACGCACCAGTGCTTTCCCGGGTGGGGGGACTCGATTCCATACACGCTCCCGTGTTGAATGCACGTGAGATCACCGGCTTGAATCTCGACTTCCCGGGAATCCACCACAATGCGCCCATGGTATTCAAAAAGATGAATCGCATTGGTCGGGTTTCTGTACGTGAATTCGACGCTCGAATTTTCCAAAGGATACAATCCGATCCGATCGATCTTTGGAAGTTGTGATGCCGAGATGCTCACGTTCATTTGTCGTTAAAATGCACTACAATTGACGCTGGTTACCACCACTAATAAATACGTAGGTGATCGCGAAAAAAATATTAAGTGATTACAAAATAATAATATAAAATAATTCCGGATGGAAAGATGCGTTTATAATACCACAAATAATCATATTCATACCACGAATTTATTACCACAACTGTCCATTTTCTCCCATTGTTGCCGAGATGGATCGGTAGGATAATCCATGTCAAATCACCCCCCTTCTTCAGAGTTCCATCATTTTCACAATCCAACACCTCATGCCCATGACTTCCTTCTTTTCCTTAAGTCCCCGATTCGCCTCCGTAGTTGTTGCATTTCTCTGCGCTGTGCCAGCCTTCGCGGCAGAACCGGTGGATCTGGTCAATGTCTTCCTTGGATCGGATTCCAGCGCCCAGTGTTCGCCGGCGGCGATCCAGCCCTTTGGCATGATCTCTCCCGGGCCATTCAACCGTCCGTCTGCTCCATGCGGGTATGCGCATCGGAACAAAACGCTCCTCGGCTTCAACCACACTCACCTGCAAGGCACCGGGTGTGGATCGTACGGAGTCATCACCCTGCTCCCCGTCTCCAGCGCAAAGGCGCTCGGAGCCACTGTCAAAAGCTCGCCAGAGAAACGGGCCGGCGAACCAGGGTACTTCAAGGCCGAGTTGGACGACGAGGGAATCACTGCCGAGATGACCTGCACGAAGCGCGCCGCGATCCACCGCTACAGCTTCCCGGAGAAGGCGAAGACCCGCCGTGTATTGCTCGATGTGAGCCAGGCGATCCTTTACACCGGCAAGGGGGAGTTCGACGGCAAAGTGGCCGCTGTGGGCGACCACGCCTTGGAGGGGTATGCACGCACCACGGCTTGGGGAGAGCACAAGACGTGGTTTTATATGGAGTTCAACAAGCCCTTCCGCCTCGACGCAAAGGAAGGCAAGGGAGCGATCCTCGATTTTCCGAAGGAGGACAAAACGCCGCTTTTGGTGAAGCTCGGCATTTCCTATGTCAGCGAAAAAAATGCCCGCGAGAATTTGCAGGCGGAGATCCCCGGGTGGGATTTCGACGCCGTGCGCGCGGATGCGCGTCGGGAGTGGAACGAGAAACTCTCGAAGCTCGCGGTTGAAGGCGGGACGGCTGACCAGCGGGTGAATTTCCACACCGCCCACTACCATGCCCTCTTTCACCCCCAGCTCGCCAGTGATGTGAATGGCGACTACCGCGGGCTGGATGGAAAAGTCCGCAAGACAGCCGGGCACAAGCACTACACCGTGCTCTCGACCTGGGACACCTTCCGGGCCGCGCACCCGCTGTACACGCTCATCGAGCCGGAGCTGCAGCTTGATGTGATCAAGACGATGATCGACGATTACAAGGACAGCGGCTGGGGGCCGCGTTGGAAACTAGGCCCCAAGGAGGTCTTCTGCATGCCGGGCACTTGGTGCGATATCATTATTCCCGACGCCTACATCAAAGGCATTCGTGACTTTGACACCGACGCCGCCTGGGCGTTGATCGAGAAGAATGCCACCGTCGACGGGCGGCGCACCAAGGTCAAAGAGTACCTCAATCTCGGCTATGTGCCGTATCCGACTTACATCAATGTCTCGGACACGATGGAAAGCGCGTATCTCGACTTTTCCATCGCCCGCTTCGCCGAGGCCCTCGGGAAGAACGACAAGGCCGAAGAATTCGACAAGCGTTCGCTGAGCTACCGGAATCTCTGGGATGCCGGGACCGCTTTCTTCCGGGGCAAGGACAAGGATGGCAACTGGTCGTATCCTGAAAATTTCGATCCGCTGACCTACACCGGCAAAGGCAACAACGACTACTGCGAGGGCAACGCTTGGCAGTGGCTCTGGCATGTCATGCATGACACAGGTGGACTGATCGACCTCTTTGGCGGTGAGGAGGGGTTCCGCAAAAAGCTGGATACCTTCTTTATCACGCAAGGCGGGGACGCAGGGGGCCACCATGATGGCGCGAAGGAGTTTGGACAGTATTGGCACGGAAACGAACCCGACCAGCATGCGATCTATTGCTACAACTACGCCGGCCAGCCGGCGAAGACCGCCGCACTCGTCCGCCAAGTGCTCGATACCGAATACCGCAATGATACGTGGGGAATCAGCGGCAACGAGGACGCCGGCCAGATGTCTGCCTGGTACATTTTCAGCGCGTTGGGATTCTACCCCTACCTCCACTCGGTGCCGGAATACACGATCGGGACGCCGCTCTTCGACAAAGCGACCCTCAATCTGCCGGGCGGCAAGGTGGTGATCACCGCGAAGAACAATTCGCCGGAGAATAAATACATCCAGTCCATGACGATCAACGGCAAGCCGTGGGCAAACAATTGGCTCCCGCATTCCGCCTTGGAAAAAGGCGGCGCGATCGAATTTGTCATGGGACCGAAGCCGTCAGACTGGGGAACAGCTCCAGATCAACGTCCGTATTCGCTGACCAAATAGATGTTTTCACAGCTGCCTCCCAACTACGATAAATCCCCCAAAATCTCGGTAGACGCACCGCCGACATCCTGCGTTTCCGGATGGACTGGGATTGCTGCGCGCTTGCGCGGGGAAATTGCAAACCGCAGCTCGAAGCGAACTATTTTGGCCGTCGAGTGCTACGCCGGCGTCCATGTTTCAGAAATCCTCGAGGGCTTGAACCCGCTTGGGGCTGCGCATGTCGTTGATACGGCTGAGGCGTTTCTTCCGGAAAAGGAGATCGACGCCATGGTTGACCGGTTCAATGGCGGCGACGATCCGGTGTTCGGGACGATCTGCAATTTGCGAATGGGCGATTTCCTCGATCCCGCCGCCTGCGAGACGCTGCGTGCAAAAATCCGCGCGACAACGGACGGGCTCGTGCTGGTCGTCGGAGCCGCGGCCAGCCTGATTGCCGAGCCAAGCGATCTTCTGGTGTATGCGGACATGCCGCGCTGGGAGGCGCAGATGCGCATGCGCCGGAATGAAATTGCCAACCTCGGAACGGCCAACCACTCGCTCAAGTGGAGCCTGCAATACAAACGGGCGTTCTTCACCGACTGGCGCGTGTGCGATCGCCTCAAGCGCGATCTGATGGGCCGCTGGGACCATGTCCTCGACACGACAATCCCCGGCCAACCCCGCATGGTCGAGGGGGCGGCGGTCCGCTCAGCCTTGCGCCATGCCACTGCGCGCCCGTTCCGTGTGGTTCCGTTTTTCGATCCCGCGCCGTGGGGTGGGCAGTGGATGAAAGAGGTGTGCGACCTCGACCGGAGCGAGAAAAATTTCGGATGGTGCTTCGATTGCGTTCCCGAGGAGAACTCGCTCCTGCTCGATTTCGGCGGCACCACGGTGGAGCTGCCATCCATCAACCTCGTTTTCCAGGAACCCAAGGCCCTGCTCGGTGAAAAGGTCCACGCGCGTTTCGGCGAGGAGTTTCCCATCCGCTTCGATTTTCTCGACACGATGGATGGCGGACACCTGTCATTCCAGGTCCATCCCCTCACGGGCTACAT
>ERZ889217.567-NODE-567-length-21773-cov-11.188876_pt1 | contig 21773 bp, 21 predicted proteins | sample MGYA00521098_ERZ889217 | MGnify/ENA primary metagenome ERZ889217 (study PRJEB32303, sample SAMEA104408613) | aquatic metagenome | biome: Brackish water; feature: Pelagic; material: water | place: Baltic Sea | collected 2014-06-10T22:04:00 | depth 2,362 m ... | reverse complement strand
TTCCGTTGAATTCATTTTTCCAGTCGCCCATGGGGGTAAGGGCATCCACGGCCGAGAGTGGCATGACCGCCTGGTGAAGGGCGAAGAGGTCCCCGCTCGTGATGGGGCGCCTGTCCATTTCATAGAACAAATCGATTGCCCGAGCGTGACCATAAACCTCCTGATGATCCCGGTGCGGCTTTCCGCCGATGGTGAGTCCGAGTTGTGGGCGTCGGTGAGGGTGATCGTGCCGCTGTAGGCTCCTTTTTTGTCGGCTATGAGACGATACACGAGCACATCCGTGGGCTTACTGGCAAAATACTCGCGCCGTTACTGGTTGCCGGCTTGTTCGTAGGTGATCGTGTGTAGCGACCTGTCGATGTCTAACTGGCGCCTGTAGTTGCTGTGAGTCTTGTCGGCATGTTGCAAGTTGGATGGTTAGGTCACCGAAGGCCTGGTAGGCGCCGGTATCGATCTTGTCACCAATCCAGAGGGAATCCTCGTTGAACTGGATGTGCTCGCGATCGACGCCGCCAAAGATCATGCTGTCGAGGCGTCCGTTTCCGATAGGGAGCGCCTCTTTTTCCCAGTCCTTGGCCGGCTTTGTTATCCCAGATGATATTTTATTTGATCCGGGAGAAGCGGAGATGGTTCCTGTGGCGATGATAAAAGTGATGGGTGCGAGAGGAAGGGCGGAGGGCGGCATAGAGTTATCAGTATTAAACCAAGCTCGGAGGGTGCATCTTGTGTGCGCTTGTCATTTTTGTGTATTAATTCAGCGATTTTCTCATTGAAAAATAGTTATGGAAGAGCAGCTTATATTGCTTTTTATCATTTGCTTTAGCGGTGCCGGGAAGTTGAGATGGTGAAAAACGGAAAGAATTATATGTTTGGAATATATTATATTGTTTAATTAATTAACAAAACTGATCATTCTCTTCTGATGAGTTTGTCTTCCCATGAACTTGGATGCCTGGATGTGCCCAAAGACTATTTTAGGGGTCGTGCGTACCAACCACTTTTGCAGCCGCGCAATATCCTGCTGTTCCTGCGCGAAATGAAATCCACACTACAGCAGGAGGCACTCCAGGACCGCTCCCACCATCGTTTTGTTTTGGTGTTCAATCTCCAGACAAGTGGACATGTCCATGTCGACCATTTGAGTTTTTCTTTTCAGCCTGGGCAGGCGTTGTTGATTTTTCCTTATCAGTTTCACCACTACAGTGGATTAGCGACAAATTCTCTCCAATGGCTTTTCTGTACTTTTGAAATCGAGTCTTCAGAGATGTTCAATTCCCTCCGCGATAGGATTGTGGATGTCGGGGACGAGGCCTCCACAATTTTAGGTAAACTTTTGCGCTATTGGAATATGCCCCATGGCGATCTCAGTGATGGGATTCTCCAGCCGATTCTTTTGGAGCTTCTACTGGTGTTAAAGCAAACCCGATATCCTGCACATGTGACCACGGGGTCAAAGGAGGGAGAGAATGCATTGATCTGGAGAGTGAATGAATTTCTAGCTCAGACTTCCGGTACGGCTGTGCATGTCCGTGACCTTTCCAAATCCTTTAAAATTTCCGAGTCTCGTTTGCGGACATTGTTCAAGGAGGCAGCAGGGGTCCCGCTGGGAGCCTACCTTTTGAATAATAGGATCAACAATGCGATGGCTCTCCTGAGGAACTCAGATCTCCCGCTCACAGAGATCACTCGCCGTTGTGGATTCGGTTCGCCCCCGGCCTTCAGCCGCGTGTTCAAATCAGTCTTGGGGATCACGCCACTCAAGTTTCGCAAAAAAGGTCATCCGTTGGATGCCGTCGTGGCGCCAGTAGCAGAAGCAGATTTTTCTCTCTGAAATGCCCGCAGATTGCGAGACGCCTATCGTTTTTAAATGCAGCACAGGATTTTTTACGATTGTCACGTTTGATAGGGATCGGAAAGACTCCCATTGGTGAAATTCTTCACATCACAAATAATGCATTTCCTTCAACCGGCTTCGAGTCGGCGCAACGTCAAGTTGCTCCTTCGGTTCGTGGGGGTGCTGGCTTTGATCATCACAGCATTCACTGTGGGGTTCCACGTGCTGATGATTCACGAGGGGCAGCAACATTCTTGGATATCCGGCTTTTATTGGACCTTGGTCACGATGTCCACGTTGGGCTTCGGTGACATCACGTTCCAGTCGGATATCGGGCGCTTTTTTTCGGTGGTGGTTATTTTAACAGGGATTCTTTTTTTGTTGGTCTTGATGCCGTTCACATTTATCGAGTTTTTTTACTCTCCATGGATGAAAGCCCAGCAGGAATTGCGGGCTCCCAGGGAGGTTCCTTCGACTGTGTCGGACCATGTGATTCTGGCAAACTATGATCCTGTGGCCGCATCGTTTATTAAGCGTCTTGATAAATATAATGTTCGATATTTTCTTGCGGTAAAATCACTGGAAAAGGCGTTAGATTATCACGATGCGGGTGTAAGTGTGGTGCTGGCGGATATGAACGATCCGGCGGCGTTTCAATTTCTCGGAATCAACCGCGCGGCGATGCTGGTATCGACATCCACCGACGTCGTGAACACATCCATTGCCTTTACGGCAAGAGAGATATCCCAGAATTTGCCGATTATTGCGACAGCCAGTTCCGTAGATTCGATCGATGTGCTCGAGTTGGCCGGTTGCAACCATGTCATTCAACTCGGCGAATTGCTTGGCTCCTCACTTGCCCGACGAACCATCGCCACGGATGCCCAAGCACATGTGATCGGTGAGGTCGATGGCATCCAGTTTGCCGAGGCGACCGCAGCGGGGACGCCCCTTGTTGGCAAGAGTCTGCTGCAAAGCAAAGTGCGCGAGCAAACCGGGGTGATTGTAATCGGGGTATGGGAGCGCGGGACCTTCCGCTTGCCCAAGATTGAGGATCTGATCACTGAGCGCACGGTGTTCCTTCTGGCTGGGACCGAGGAACAGTTTGCCATCTATAATGGACTGTTTTGCATTTATCACCGCGCTTTGGCTCCAGTTGTGATCATCGGAGCCGGAAGAGTGGGGAGAGCTGCCGCGCGCTCACTTGCGCAACTGGAAACAGATTTCAGGATTGTGGATAAAAATCCCGAGAGGGGGCGGGGATTTGGCGAGAATTTTATCTGTGGAAGTGCGGCGGATTTCCACACGCTTGAGCGTGCAGGAATTGCCGATGCCCCTGCTGTCATCGTTACCACCCATGAGGATGACATGAATATCTACCTCACGATCTACTGCAGAAAGTTGCGTGCGGACATCCAAATCCTCTCGCGGTCGACCATGGAATCCAACACCCCTCGCCTCCACCGGGCGGGAGCTGATCTGGTGATGTCTTATGCCACAATGGGGGCAGGCATTCTTTTCAACGACTTATGCAAGGGTGGCGATCTGTTGATGATTGCCGAGGGGTTGTATATTTTCAGGCTGCAACTTCCCCCTCAGCTAGCTGGATTGATGTTAAGGGAATCGAAGATCCGCGAGAAAACAGGCTGCAGCTTGGTTGCCCTTCGCCGGGCAGGAGAAATGAAGCTCAGCCCCTCGCCGGACATCATTTTTGAAGCATCGGACTTTCTGATTCTTGTGGGGACGGCCGAGGCTGAGGAGAGCCTTCTAAAAATGTTTCGTCCGGAGCATTGAATTTTCTGCAGTCCACCGCCTGAAACGGGCAGGATTTTCCCGGGGATCGGAGCGCGTTTTGCTCAAATCAGGGGGTCTGGAAGTTGGCCGGAGAATTGCTTGGTAATTTACACCATGCATTCTTCCGGCATTCAGATTCACCCATTTTATCTCATATGTCCGATTTGAATCTTCCAGTATTGGTCAATGAATCCTTCGCTTTTCTGGATCTTGGCTTGCACGACGAGGCGCTGGCCACAGTGGAACGATTGCTGGCAGGGTCACCTGATCGCGAGGTGCATCTCGTTGCAATACAGGTATTTATTCGGTTGGGCGCCTTCGATCGGGCCTGCGCGTCAGCCGATGCCCTGATCAAGGGGGGCGTGTCCGATGCCGAGGATTTGTCGATGGTTTCTCTGGCATACAATTTCGGAGGGAGAATCCAAGAGGCCTATGACCTTCAGAAAGGCCTCTTCCCCAAAAGCAACGAATCCCAGCTAGGCCGTCTCTATGGGTTGGCCTGCAAGGCGTCTCGCCTTGGGCGCCACAAGGAGGCCCTGAACCACTTGCTCGCGTGCTTCCGCTTTACAAACGTCGAATCCTGGGATGCCTACCGGAAGGTTTTTTTAGACAGTGAGCTTGCTGATTTGTGGGAGGTGATTCCTTCCATGCAACTCTCCCTGCGTGAGGCGATGAGGCATTGCAACGTGCCATTCGACGAGATTCTCAAGATGAACACAATGAGCGGCGAGGTGCGGTGTGTGGATTTTCTTGATCTCAAGGTCATGCCAAGCAAGTTCCAGGCCCTGTTGCGCCCGGTCCATGGGTCGACATTTGAAACAAGCCCGCTAGTGGAGATGCGCCAACCCGAACTCTTCCAAGAATACCTCGCATGGCAGGATTCCTTGGTGGCGCCAAGGCTGGAGGTCTTCCGCGCTTTGGGCGAAATGATCCACTCCACGGTGGTTGCCGAGCAGTTGTCCTTTGCCGAATTCCAAGCTTCCCGTGGCCGGATCGCCTGTGCGCGCAACCACTTGGTGTGCCATTTGCTGGAGTCTCCGGGCGCTTCGGTGGAATCCCTGCCGGACATTCCCGCTTTGCGTCCACTGGTCGAGGAGTTCCGTGCCCAGCATGCCGAGAGTCCGGAGTCTTTCCGCTACCTTATTTCCTGGGAGTGCAAGGACAACCCGGAGGAATTCATTCGCGATGTATATTCCGAATTGCCAGAGGTCAATCGGGGCTCAGGTTACGCCTTGCTCGCCCTTGGTTCCATGCATTACCGCTTGGGGAATACCGCTTCAGCGATCGAATGTTGGTCCTCCTGCGCCTCGAAGTGGCCGAAGGACGATGCTCCGGTAATGAATGCCACGATCCTGCTTAGTGGTGAAAACCGCTGGGATGAGGCCACAAAGTTGATCAACCGCCTTCCCGGTTCCTGCCTCGACTCCATGCTCTGGAAGAGCGCCACGCGCGCCATCAAGGAGCGCCGCCAATTCACGATATCTTCAAAAGTGCATCCGGCTCCGAGGATTCCAACCCCCACCTTCGGGCATCTCTATTCGGGAGCCGATGAGGAGTTTCTTCACGAGAAGCGCAAGCTCACGCCGCTCCACTTCTGATCAGGTAAGGCATTCTGATACCCGGTGCCTGAGCCGGAGAAACATCGCCCCCGCAGCCGTGCCCAGTCCCACAACGAAGCCTGTCCACACCCCGCAAGCACCCATTTCGAAAGCAAATGCCGCTGTCCAAGACACTGGCAGGGCAACGCCCCAGTAGGCTAGGACTCCAATCAGGAGTGGAACGCGTGTATCGGCGAATCCTCGTAACGCACCAGATGAGACAATCTGGATGCCATCAAAGATCTGGAACACTCCGGCAAGCAGAAGGAGTTGCACGGTCAGCGCCTGTACCGCTGGATCATCCACAAAGGCAGCGGCAATTGTGGTTCCCATAAGAAAGTAGCAAGTGGCAAAAATCGACATGATCCCAATGCCTAGCGCCAATGCGCCGTGCACGATATCGGGAATCTGCTCCCGCGTGCCTGATCCCCTGGCGCGACCGACTCGTACCGAGACTGCTTGGGAGAGGCCCAGCGGCACCATGAATGTCGTTCCTGCGCAAGTGAAGGCGATCTGGTGTGCTGCAAGCGGAATGACGCCAAGCCACCCCATCATGATCGAACCAAGCGAAAACCCACCAACCTCGCACAGACTCAGTCCGCCCGAGTGGATGCCGACATCCGCCAAACGACGTGCCCGTGAGAGCAGTCCGGGGGCGAACCATTGGCGCGGCCAAGCACTGTGAAGGCGGCGTGAGCGGGACGAGAAAAGAACAATGCCGAAAAGCGTCGCCAATCGGCTAAGGAGCGTCGCCAAGCCGGCGCCATCGAGACCCAGTGCTGGCATGCCAAGGTTTCCGTAAATAAAAATCCAGTTCAGCAGGATATTGAGGCCCACCCCAGCGAGCATGATCCAGAATGGTGGCCACGGATGTTCCAGTGCCTCACTGAAGTTTTTTGCGGCCCCGGTGACAAAGACAGGAAGAAACGACCAGGCGCAGAGCAGGAAATACGGGCCGACGATTGAATTGACCTCGGAGGGTTGGCGCAAAAGAGGCAAGTGGGGTAGGGAGGCATGGGCACCCAATGCCAGGAAGCCAGCCAGTAGGACCGCAAGCAAAATGCCTCCTCTTAGAAATTCGCCCGCGACTTCGGGTCTCCCTTCGCCATGAGCATGCGAGGCTTCGACGCTTACAGAAGACAACAGGCCAAACCCGAAAACCATTGGAACCACAAGGACGGTATTGGCAAACGCGCAAGCCGCCAAGGGGACAACTCCCACATGGCCAACCATGATCGTGTCTGCAACCCCCATGAGCATTTGGCCAAGAAGACCAGCAATAATCGGGGCGGCGAGAGAGAGTGTGCGCCGATTTTCTGCAAGGAGCGACATGGAGTGGATTTTTTTCTGCTGGGCGTCAATGAGTCATTTCCACCACCTCGCGGATGCGTTGGATAGTTGACGCCTTGCCGGTCGCCGGATCGATCTCGATGAGTGCGCCGCACACTTGCGAAGGGCCTTTTGCCACATGGAAGCGGGCAGGAAGGCCGTCTCTGAACTTCTGGATCACGGGACCAGCCTCCCGCCCAATGATCGAGTCGATGGCGCCACACATCCCTGCATCGCATAGAAACGCCGTGCCCCTGGGCAGGATCCGCTCGTCGGCCGTTTGCACATGGGTATGGGTACCCACAACGGCAGAGACAACGCCGTCCAAATGGCGTGCCATGGCGGTCTTCTCACTGGTAGTTTCCCCATGCACATCGACAAAAATAACGGGAGTTTGATTTCGCAACCAGTGGGCCTCCTCCTCAGCCGCAACGAAGGGGTTGTCGAGTTGCTGATTCATGAAGGTGCGGCACTGGACATTCATCACGGCCACCTTGCCTTTCGGGGTGTCGAGCACGATGCTCCCTGCCCCGGGAGCGCCAGGGGGGTAGTTGATCGGGCGCAGCAGGCGGGGCTCGGTGGGGATGTAGGTGGCTGTGTCCTTTTGGTCCCAGACATGGTCGCCGGTGGTTATGACCGCCACGCCGCTTCGGAGCAGATCGATCGCGATCTTTGCAGAAATGCCGCGGCCATTGGCGGAGTTCTCTCCATTAACCACGACAAAGTCCACCGCTTGTTCATTGAGAAGTCGCTCAACAACGAATTTTGCTGCGTTACGCCCAGCCTCTCCCACGAGGTCCCCCAAAAAAAGCAATCGAATCATCGTGTCTTTTTATCGAAACTCAGGCCAAACGCATTTAAAAAATAGGGATGCGTCATTTGTTGCTACTCCTCTCCTTGATTGTTCTCCTCCCCGGTGGTGTCTCCGCCAAGGTCACTCCCTTGGGGATTCGTCCCGAATGGAAGCGATTCGACGGATATCAGGAGACAATCACTCGGAGTGCTTTTGTGGATCTCCTTGATTCTGTCTATGCCCCGCATGGCGCTTGGAAGGATGTGATCAAGATTTCGGGAGATTCAGCGAAGATCACAACTGATCCTGATTTTCCTCCTTATGTGCTCCGCTTTGCAGTATCGAGTTCCTCGGCAAAGCCTGTGCCCCGTTTTTGGAGAAAAAAATCCCAACTTCCCCCTCCCGCCAAGGGCAAGCCGCTCTCTGGTCTCAAGGTGGCAATCGATCCAGGGCACATCGGCGGCAAGTGGGCTAAAATGGAGGAGCGGTGGTTCCAGATTGGAAATGGGAAGCCGGTTGCTGAGGGGGATATGACTTTGAAGGTCGCAAAACTGCTCGAAGAACGTTTGAAGAAACTCGGCGCGGACGTGCGACTGACACGCAAAGGGGGAAATCCCTTGAGCAAACTCCGCCCGGACAAGCTTCTTGATGCCGCTCGCCGCTCGCTTGCTGACAACAAGCGCACCGCTACAGCGTTCGCACTCCAGAAAGAGAGTGAAAAACTTTTTTATCGAACTGCGGAAATCCGGAGTAGGGCTTGGTTGGTGAATGCGGTGGTCGAACCCGATGTCGTTGTGTGCCTCCATTTCAATGCCGAGGCATGGGGAGATCCGGCAAACCCCTCGCTTGTCGACAAGACGCATTTGCATTTCCTGGTTACCGGTGCTTGGAGCAAGGACGAGCTTGCTTACGAAGATCAGCGTTTCGAAATGCTCCACAAGCTTCTCGGTCGCTCTCTGTACGAGGAAAAGGCGGTCGGTGCCGCCTTGGTTAAATCCATGGTCGCGGCCACACGCCTCTCCCCTTTTATTTATCGAGGAAACAATGCGGTGAGGGTGGGGGATGGAGATTATATCTGGGGGCGGAACCTTCTCGCGAACCGTCTCTTCAAGTGCCCGGTTGTTTATGCGGAACCTTATGTGATGAACAGCCGAAAGGACTACGCTCGCATCCAAGCTGGTGATTACAAAGGCACGAAGACCATTGGCGGGGTGAAGCTCAAATCGATCTACCGTGAATATGCCGACGCCATCGCTGACGGGTTTGTGGCCTACTATTCCAACAGGTAATTTTGAAACAATGGGGGGGGGAGATATTGGGCAGAGTTGACCCCAGCGGTTAATTTTCGGTAATCACTATTTCACGATATGAATACCTCTCATTGCCTTCCGTGGCTTCGCCGTTTGGCGTTTCTCCTTCCATTGATTTTGCTTTCCAGTGGGAGTGTCCTGGCTTCCGAGTCTCCCGCTCCAGCGATCGACTCCGGTGACAATGCTTGGATGCTTGTCTGTACCGCGCTTGTGCTGATGATGACGGCTCCCGGATTGATTCTCTTTTATGGGGGTCTAGTTCGTCGAAAAAACGTGTTGGCCACTATGATGCACAGCTTGATCCTCATGGCGCTGGCTTCGTTCCTCTGGATGGCAGTCGGCTACAGTATTGCATTCGCTGACGGCAACGCATTCTTCGGAAATCCGCTCCAGTATTTCTTCCTCAATGGCGTGGGGGTCGATCCGAACCCTACTTATGCCGGCACAATCCCCCAGCAGACATTCATGCTCTTTCAGATGATGTTCGCGATCATCACTCCCGCCTTGATCAGTGGCGCAGTGGCCGAGCGGATTCGCTTTGGCCCCTACCTTTTGTTCATGACCTTGTGGATCCTTCTCGTGTATTGCCCGTTGGCACACATGGTTTGGGGCAATGGAGGATTCTTCAATTGGGCCATGGGCGGTCAGATTCCAGTGATGGACTTCGCCGGGGGGATCGTGGTGCATATTTCCTCCGGTGTGGCGGCCTTGGTGGCTGCGGTTTATCTGGGCAAAAGGAATGGGTATCCGTCAGAACCGATGATTCCCCATAACGTGGTGCTTTCGCTGATCGGCACCGGCCTGCTGTGGGTGGGGTGGTTCGGATTTAATGCAGGAAGTGCTCTGGGATCAGGGGCTTTGGCGACATCCGCATTTTCAGCAACCCATTTCTCAGCAGTTGGTGCCACGCTTGCGTGGGTGACAATTGAATGGCGTCTGGCGGGCCGGCCAAGCGTTTTGGGTGCCGCTTCCGGGATGATTGCCGGCTTGGCCACGATCACGCCCGCTTCAGGATTTGTTGGAATCCCTGCGGCTTTTTGCATTGGTGTAGCCGGAGGTACGGTCTGCTATTTTGCCGTATCAAAACTCAAGCGGGCCTTGAAATACGACGATTCTCTTGATGTGTTTGGCGTTCACTGCATGGGGAGCACGGTAGGAATCCTGATGCTCGGGTTTCTTGCTGATCCGATTGTAAATTCTGCGATTGCTTCAACGTTCACAAGTCACGGACAAACCATCTCGCTTGCGGGAAGCGCCGGACAGTTTCTTAACCAATTAAAAGGCGTTGGCTTCACAATCATTTTCTCCGGTGTGGCTACCTTGGTGATTTTGTGGGTTGTGGGATTGATCACTCCGCTTCGCGTTACGGAAGAAAATGAGGACACCGGATTGGACATCTCCGAGCACGGAGAGAGCGCTTACAACGACTAATCCAGAGTGTGGCGGCGGATGGAGTGAGTTGCTGGGCGTTTAACGTCCCAGTGACTCGTATAGGGCTTTTGTCTGGTGCGCGATTGACTCCCAAGAAAAGACCTCCACAGCACGTGTCCGGCCGGCTTGGCCGAATGCCTTCTGCTTTGTGGAGTCAGCCATGAGCTCGTTGATGCGAGCGGCGAGATCCTGTGAGAATTGCTCAGGATTTGTGGCTTCAAATGGACTTTTGGACATCTGCTCGACGGGCACCAGGAAGCCGGTTTTTCCATCCACCACGACCTCAGGGATCCCCCCTACGGCACTCGCCACAACGGCGCATCCGCATGCCATGGCTTCTAGGTTGATGATGCCGAAGGGTTCGTAGATCGATGGGCAAACGAACACCCCGGCGTGGCTGTAAAATTCGATTTTTGAAGCGTTGTCGAGCATGCCATCGATCCATACCACCCCGTCGCGGAGTGCTTGAGCTTTCCCGATCGCGGCTTTCATTTCCTCCGCGATCTCAGGAGTGTCAGGAGCTCCAGCGCAGAGGACAATTTGGAATCCCGGATCAAGGTGCTTGATGGCGTTGACAAGGTGGATGATCCCTTTCTGGCGAGTAATGCGGCCTACAAAGAGGAGGTAGGGCTTTGCGGGATCGACGCCGAAACGCTCCAGAGCGGCGGTCGACGCGACCTTCGTGTATTCGTGCGGATCGATGCCATTGTGGATGATGTGGAGTTTTTCGGGGTCGACGTTGAAGAGTGCCTCCACGTCTCGGCGTGTGCCTTCTGACACGGCAACCACAGCGTCAGCCATTTCCATTGCTGTCCGTTCGACCCAACAGGTGAAATCATAGCCCCCGCCGAGTTGTTCCCTTTTCCAAGGGCGGAGCGGCTCAAGCGAGTGGACGGTAAGGACAAAGGGAATGCCGTAATTCAGCTTCGCTAGGATTCCACCGAAGTGGGAGTACCAAGTATGGCAGTGGACGATATCAGCATCGATCGTGGTGGTGTTGAAATCGAGGCAGCGCTGGAGCGCGCCAAAGACAGACTTCAGGGGCGGGGGACAAGTGAAGCTCGAGTTATCCAGTCCGTAGCCGTGCACAGTGAGATTTGGAGAGGTTGAATCCTGATCGCCGAAGCAGCGCACATCCACGGGCATAAGCTTGGAAAGTTCGCGGGTGAGGTATTCGACATGGACTCCGGCACCTCCGTAAATGTGTGGAGGGTATTCGTTGGTGAGGAACAAGGCTTTCATTGATCTGGAGTTGTTACATGAATTTCGCGGGAATCGAAAATTGCAGACGACCGGTGGGTTCGTCTGTCACAAAAAGCTCAATAGCCGTCAGTGATGCTTTTCGAATATAAAGCTGGCTGGGATTTGGCATGCCAAGCAGTTCCGCGATCGCGTGGCTGAAGTCGGGTTCGTGACCTACCACGAGAATGGATGCTTTGGCGGAGTAGGGGCGGAGTTCGGCCATAAGGGTATCGAGATCCATCCCGCAGGCGAGGCACTCCAGGATGCTGGGTTCCAATTTCACTGCTTTCGCAACCAGGTTGGCGGTCTCTCTAGCTCGCACCAAAGGGCTGGTGAAGATGAGGTCTGGCGTGAGGTCGTGCGTTGAAAGAAATTTGCCGGCGCGCTTGGCTTGATCCACGCCCTTTGGAGTCAGGGCGCGAGTGAAGTCCGATTCAGAAAAGGGTTCGGCATCGGCGTGCCGCAGGAACAGGAGGAGCATGGCGACGGCAGAGGGCCTTTTACATGCTCATGCCACCATCCACCGCCAGCACTTGACCGGTGACATAACTGGCCTCTGCTCCCGCGAAAAACGCAACAGCGGCGGAGATGTCATCAACACTGCCAAATTTGGCGAGTGGAATCTGTGACATGGCTCCCTTGCGGATGTCTTCATTCAACACGGCTGTCATATCGGTCTCTGTGAAGCCTGGCGCAACGACATTCACTGTGATGCCGCGACTGGCGACCTCTCGGGCGATACTTTTAGACATGCCGATAAGGCCCGCCTTGCTCGCCGCGTAGTTCGCTTGGCCGGGGAGGCCCATGAGTCCGCTGACCGAACTGATATTAATAATTCGGCCCGAGCGTTGCTTGATCATGGCGCGCAGCATGGCGCGGGTAAAATTGAAAGCACCCTTGAGGTTTGTTTGAAGAACGATATCCCAATCCTCGCTGGACATGCGCATGGCGAGGGTGTCGCGGGTGATGCCTGCATTGTTGACCAGGATGTCGCAACGGCCGAAGTCGGCTAGGATCTGTTCCCCGGTTTTCTGAACGGCATCGAAGTCGGCGACATCCACCGCATAGGGTTTGGCAGTATCGGGAGAGATGGCATTGATGGACTCGGCAGTGCGAGCGGAGTTCGACTCCGTGCGGCTCACGACGGCGATTTTAGCTCCCTCCGAAGCCAAGTTTTTCGCAATTGCTTCTCCAATGCCACGTCCTGCTCCGGTGACGACGGCGACCTGGTTTTCAAATCGTTTGGTGCTCATGTTCAATTCAAGTGGAACACCACCAAAGCGGTATTGGAAATATCTTTTTGGATTATCCTCCTGCGGCCACTTGGAGAATCTCGATGCGATCGCCTTCAGCCAGGGGTGTGGTATCCCATTCCGAACGTCGGAGGGCGCAGCCATTGTGTTCGATAAGGATCATGCTCGGTTCGAGGCCAAGACGGATGACAAGATCCGGGACACCGGCCAGGGCAGTTGGTTCAAAAGTGCGGGGGGCGCCGTTGATATGGAGCGTCATGAGGCAAGGATGGCTGCATCCCAGTCCTTCCACACAGGATCAAGGCCTAGTTCGCGGAGGACGGATTCCACGGCGCGGGGGGAGCGCTCATCGGAAATCGAGAATTGGCCGGTGGCGGATTCAGCACCTTCGGAAGGTATCGGTATTCCTCTGACAGTAACGTGCAGGGCTTCGCGTCCCTGACCAGTGTACCCTCCGGGTTCCGTATGGCTCCCGGCACTCATCATGGTCACGCCAAGCGGAGCAACGAGGTCGCGAAAAGAAGCGGATTCGCGGGTGCTTAAAATGATGCCTACGGAAGGGAAGCTGAGGCGCAAGGCGCAGAGGAGTTGGATAAAATCGCGGTCAGCAAGTGGGTGGGTGGGCTCAAACTCGCCCGCAGCAGGACGGAGTCGGGGCATACTCACGGTGAGCTGGGATTTCCAACAGGTACGATGAAGGTATTCCAAGTGAGCAGCAAGAGCGATGGCTTCGCCTCTCCAGTCCGACAAGCCAAAGAGGGCACCTATGCCAATGCGACGGAATCCTGCGGCATAGCCCCTTTCCGGACAGTCGAGGCGCCAGTCGAAATCTTTTTTTGGACCGGCGAGGTGGTAAGCGCGGTAGGCGTCCCGGTCGTAGGTCTCCTGATACACGATGAGGCCCTCGGCTCCCGCTTGCACGAGCGGTTCGTAGTCGGGCGCCTCCATGGGAGCGACCTCGATAGAGAGGGAAGGGATTAACGGGCGGAGGCGTTCGAGGCAGAGGCGCAGATAGGGGCCGGAGACAAATTTGGGGTGCTCTCCGGCGACGAGGAGAATGTTTCGGAACCCTTCCGCAGCCAAGTGCCGAGCTTCGGTTTCCATCTCGTCAATTTCCAGAGTCACGCGTTGAATGGCGTTTTCACGGGAAAACCCGCAGTAAGCGCAGGAATTGATGCACTCATTCGAGAGGTAAAGCGGAGCGAAGAGCCTCATGGTTTTTCCGAAATGCCGGCGTGTGAGTGCCGTTGAGCGGGCGGCCAGGGATTCCAAGGCGGTATCACTGGCGGGGTCAAGCATGGCTTCGAAGCGCCGAAGCAGTGGCGACTTGTGATGCAATACGGTATCGAAGGATTTGGAAAAACTCATGCCTGTGTGAAATGCGGGTCGTATTAATCGTTGGATTCCTGCGAACCGCAAGTGGCGAGTGGGATTTTTTCAGCATGGAAAAACATAAGGGGCTCGGCAAAATCTGCCTCGTGCATCACGAATGCGCTCGAGATTCTCCCTTGAAAAGAAATGGCACGCTCGATGCTGTGAAAGAAGGCATGGTAGAAGGAATTTACAATAATGCAGCCTCTCTTTCGAATTTAGAGAAGTGGCAATCCGTTATTTCTCAAAATCTTGCTGCATCCAATGTGGCGGGTTTCAAAAAATTAGATTTTGCCATCGAAACCGATGACAAGAAAAAAACGCAGTACACGCAGGGCGACTTTGGCGGCACGCGTCATACCGGGCTTCTTACAACGCGGACTTCGAGCATCAATTTTGCAAATGGTGATCATAAACAAACCGGAAAAAACACCGATTTTGCCATCGACGGGAATGGTTTTTTTCAAATTCGCGGGGCTGACGGCAATCCGTTGTTTACCCGTGATGGAGAGTTCCATTTCAATCAAAATAATACACTTGTCACTAAAAATGGCTTGGAAGTAGTTGGGGATGATGGCCCAATCACTGTAGACCCAGAGCAGGGGGCATTCACTGTGGCCCGCGACGGCACAATTACCCAAGGTGATAATGCTATCGGGCGGCTTGCGTTGTATGAGATCGAAGACACCAAGGCGTTGACCCGTGTCGAAGGGGGGTATTTTGAGGCGCCTGCAGACATAGTTCCGGAAGCACTCGAAGAAGCATCACTCTACCAAGGGTCTATTGAGAGCAGCAACGTGGCTCCAATGGCTGAAATGGTCAGTCTAATCGCTGTCTCAAGGGCTTACGAAGCCTCCCAACGGGCATTGCGCTCTCACGACGACTTGATATCGAAAGCCATTAGTTCACTCGGTTCACCAACTGCATAACAATCCTATACTGCCATGCTAAGAGCACTCCAAGCCGCTTCCACTGGAATGGAAGCCCAACAAATGAATCTGAACACCATCGCCAACAACTTGGCGAACGTGAATACAACAGGTTTCAAAAAGAACAAAATCGAGTTCCAAGACATGCTCTACCAAAAGCGCCGCGCCGTTGGTGCCGAAGAAGGCGCTGGCAACCTTGTGCCGGCTGGCGTCGAAGTCGGTAATGGAACGCGCGTTGTTTCAACAGCGAAAATTTATACCCAAGGGCAGTTGACCCAAACTGGGGAAAAAATGGACGTGGCGATTCAAGGGGATGGTTTTTTTGAAATTCAGCGCCCGGATGGAACCACTGCCTACACGCGCGATGGGGGATTTAAAATTGCCTCCGATGGAACAGTGGTAACAAATGATGGGTTGCCTGTCCTAGGTGGGTTTCAGCCAATTCCCGTGGATGCCCAGAATGTGAGTATTTCCGCGAACGGACAGGTGACGATCGAAGCTCCGGGTGGGCAGCAGAATTTCCAAGTTCAGCTGGTTCGGTTCAATAATCCAGCCGGATTGCGAAGCGAGGGTGGGAATTTATTTGTGGAGACTCCGGCCAGCGGAGCTCCAACATTGGGAAATCCTGCCGAGGCGGGCTTCGGTTCGCTGCTGCAGAATCATCTGGAAACCTCTAATGTCAATGTGGCTGAGGAAATGGTGAACATGATTCTGGCACAGCGCGCCTACGAGGTGAATGCCAAAGCGATTCAAGCATCGGATCAAATGATGCAGGAGACAAATAACATCAAGCGCTGATGAAACACATGTGGGCATCTCTTCTCCCGTTGTCGATGGCGGCCGCTTTGCAGGCCGCCGATCTTGGAGATATTACCGCGCCATTGGACTATGCGCCAAGCAATCCACTGGCGAAGGTATTCGATGCCCCCACATCCCCTCCCGGCCCAGCCGTGGTCACATCACTTGGAACTGTATTGATCGGTTCCGATCAGGTGTTGGATTCATTGAAGAGGGAAATCATCGCCCGTTGCGGGATCGAGGGCGATCTGCATCTGTCTTTCGTGCAACCATGGAATAATGTCGAAGTCCGCAACGACAAGGATTGGCGTGTTGTTGTGGATGAAATGAAAAGCGGATATGTTTCTCCATCAATGGTTTTATCATTTCGCATTGAGGCCTCCGGCCAGCTGATTGGCACATGGAAAGAAACGGTGGAGGCCAAGCTTTACAGGCCGGTGTGGATGACCCAGCGCAGGTTGGAGCGTGGCGAGCGCTTGGATTCCATGGTGTGCGCGTTAAAAAATATCGATGTACTCTCCCAAAAACTTCCCTATGTGCCAGCGGATGCGGATCTCTCGATCTATGAAATGGCCCAAATCTTAGGCCAGGAGCGTCCGTTAACCGAACAGGACATCAAGCTCCGTCCACTGGTGCACAAAGGGGATTTTGTTAATGTGGTCGTGAATCAGGGCGCCTTGAATATCTCGATGAAAGGCATCGCTCTTGGCACAGCTGGGGCAGGGGAAACCGTGGGGATAAGAAACAAAGACAGTCGCAAGGATTTCCAAGCTCAAGTCATTGGTCAGAATACCGTTCAAGTCCACTTCTGAGTTCCATATGAAACGCATCCTATCGCTTTTGACCGCTTCTTTGATCGCTGGAATCGCTGGTCCCGTAACAGTTCAAGCCACCTCGCTGTGGGTGAAATCCGGAAATTCCGAGCAAAGCATGTTTTCTGACAAGATCGCCCGGAACATCGGGGATATTCTAACTATCGTGGTTCAAGAGGACACCTCGACATCTCAAACAGCGCGGATTAAAACCTACGATAGTGTTCAAGGGGGAGCGGGGATTTTTCCAGCAATCAATTCGACTTTTAACCAGTTCCTTCAAGCCCTTCCTGGCTGGATTTCCACTGCGGCTGGAGTTCCATACAAAGATGGCGATGTAACGATTCCTACTCTCGACCTTGCCGCAAAGGGTGAGTGGAATGGCGGCGGCGACACGCAGAATTCCCTCACAGTCACCAATCGTACTGCGGTGACGGTGGTGGATGTGCTGCCGAATGGAAATCTGGTGGTCGAGGGGGCTAAAATTATTCGTTCTGCACAGGAGTCCCAGTATGCCTACATGCGCGGCATCGTTCGTCCGATCGATATCAGTTCCGATAACACTATTCTTTCCTCTCAAGTTGCCGATGCGCAAGTAGAGTTTATCCCCGAGGGTGAGCTTACCGACGCACAGAAAAAAGGCTGGCTGATCAAAGCATGGGACAAGGTCAAACCCTTCTAAAAATTGTGAAAAAGCTTCTCCTTCTTCCACTGATAGCTTCCTTCCTAGTGTCACCATTGACGGCGCAGGTTGGGGAGTCTCCCATTACTCTAAATTACTCTGGTGGATCCCGTATCAAGGACCTCATCGACATCGAAGGGGCTCGGGATAACCAATTGAGTGGGTATGGTCTTGTTGTTGGGCTTACCGGTACCGGCGATAGCAAGATCGACTCAACGCTCCAAACAATCGCCAACGCTTTGAAAAACTACGGCGTCAACGTGCCTCAGGATGATATCAAATCCGGCAACGTCGCTGCGGTGATGATTACGGCGGATATCGGGCCTTTCTTGCGCCCGGGTTCGCGGATCGATGTCATTGTATCTTCCATTGGTGATGCTAAGACATTGCAAGGGGGGGTGCTTTTGCAAGTCCCGCTTAAAGGCGCAGATCAAACTGTCTATGCTGTGGCTCAAGGGCCTATCGCTGTCGGTGGTTTTTTAGGCGGCGCCGGCGGCCCAGGCGGCGCCACTGTGCAAAAGAACTTTCCGACTGTGGCAACCATCCCAGGAGGAGGGATTGTCGAACGCGAGATTCCCACCGAGATTGTCCGGAATGGTTCGATGAACCTGATGCTTCGAAATGCGGATTTCACGACCGCCGCCCGCATGGCGGAAGCGATCAACCGCGTGTTTCCAAGTACCGCAGTTGCCCGTGATTCGAAGACGGTGAATGTGCTCGTTCCACCTGAATACAACTCCTATGAAGTCAATTTTCTTGCTACCGTCGGAGGAATCGAATTGGAGCCTGATACCGTTGCGCGGGTGGTTATCAATGAACGGACAGGAGTGATCGTTGCCACTTCAAATGTCCGTGTGTCGAAGGTCGCTGTAAGTCATGGGTCAATCACGATTTCAATCGCTTCGAACCTTACCGCCAGCCAACCGGGGGCATTCAGCAATGGATCCACCGCGATTCTGCCTAGCACCACCACAAACATTGACCAGAAAAAAGGATCATTCCAAATCGTGGAGGAATTTCCAACGATCGATAAAGTGGCTAATGCTCTAAATGCATTAGGGGTTTCCACTCAAGACATGATGTCGATCTTTCAATCCATGAAGCGCGCCGGAGCCCTTCAAGCGGAACTCGTGTTGAACTAATATGGATATCCCAGCCCTCCAATCCTATTCATTGCAGTCGAATGATCCTGCTCTTGGTGCTCTTGAAGCGGGCCTCAAAAACGGTAAAAACTCTAGCATCGAGGATGCAAAAATTGCCGACTCATGTAAGCAGTTTGAGTCTATTCTTTGGCGGCAGATGCTCGACAGTGCCTTGCAGCCTATGCTTCACAGCGTGGAAAACGGAGCGGATAAGACGGGAGCGTACAACTATTTTATCACCAGCACAATATCTGATGCCATGAGTGGCGGCCCAACAGGGATTTCCTCACTTCTTCAAGCCCAATTGATCAACAAATCCAAAGCCCTTACTGAATTATGAACATCCAACAAAAATTCCAAGAGATCGTTTCCGCTCTGCAATTCGAGCTTCAAGAGTATGGTGGACTTCTGCATCTTTTTGATCGTCAACAGCAATGCATCATTCATCAAGACCCATCCGGATTTCTCGACATTAATGTCGATGTGGATGCGCAAATTGCCAAGCTCACGCATTGCCGCCAGCAACGTGAACTACTTGTGAGCCGCATCGCTGTTGCCTTGGGCAAACCGTCGGATGTCACCCTGTCTGCGCTCATTAATAGTTTCCAGCCTGATCATCAGCCGCTTATGCGGGCATTGATCGAGGAAATCAACGACTTGATCACTCGCACGCAACGGCGCACTCGTCAAAACCGCATGCTTCTCGCCCAATGTGTGGAGTCGGCACGGCAATTGCTCAACATAACCAACCCCGGTGCCATCCCAGGAACCTACGGGGCTCACGGACAGATCCAAACACACTATAATCCCACCCGACTGACCGCCGCCGTCGCATAAGACCCGACCTGGTGGGAACCGGGCGATAAACAAGGAAGTTCAATATACCATGTCAGGCCTCATCTCCTCGCTTCAAAACAGCAGCGCGGCACTTCGTGTTCACTCGAAGGGGCTGGAGACTGTTGGAAAGAATCTGGCGAATATCAATAACCCCGCCTATGCCAAGCAGCGCGTAGCAATCGGGGATCGTGGCCAGATCAATACCGGTATTGCCACCGAGATGATGGGGGTCGAAGCCATGGAGCTTCGACAAAATCGGGATAGCATGCTCGACAAGGGGGTGATGCGCGAGCTTAACGCAAGCTCGGCGCTTGAGGCGGCCAAGCATGTTCTTGAAAGTGCCGAAACCGCCTTGGGGCAATTCCTCGACCGCACGGAGGATGGCACGTCGATTCAAAATGTCACTGGTCCCACTGGCGGCGGTATTAGCGATGCGCTTACCGATTTCTTCAATGCCTGGGAAAGTTTTTCCGTCAAACCAAACGACATCGCTGAGAAGCAGCTTCTCATCGCCAAGGCGCAAATCCTCGCCGACAAGTTCAATGGGACTGATAAGCGGCTAAATCAAGTCCAACTCGATGTCGATCAACAGGTAGAAACTGATCTCATCGTAGTGAACGATTTGCTTAACGAAATTGCGGAGATCAATAGCTTTATTGCCAAAGCAGAGAATGTGAAGCCCTTTTCGGCCGTCGATCTCCGCGATCAGCGCCAAGCAAAACTTGAGGAACTCTCGAAGTATGTCGACTTAACATTCAATCCCTACGATCCTGATCCAGCGAGCACTGATTCATTCAAGAGTTTGGGCAGGATTGATGTTTATTTAAATCAAGCAAATGGATCTCTTCAGCAAATCATTGATGGATCCGATGTCTCTGTCGATTCTACGACTGCTTTTACCTACGATTCTGAAAACCGTATCCTTTCTTTCGGCGGCATTGAATTCACAGACGCAACCATTCCTAATGGTAAACTATCCGCCCGACTGAACGCCGCCACTGACACTGTCGCTGATACACGTGAAAGCATTCTTGCTTTAGCTGAGCACTTGGAGGAGGAGGTCAATACCGCCTACCAAGCAGCCGGAGGAGCTGGAAATGTCTTTAATCTGTCAACAACCACCGCTGGGCTGATCAATCTCAGCTACAATTCGGCCTTGGAGCTCAAAGCCGGTGCTACTGGTGGCAACCAAATGGCCCTAGCCGTAGCCGAGTTGGGCACTAGGGTCTATTCTACAACAGGTATCGCTGAGTTTGAGTCCACTGAACCGCATGGGTTTTTGGATGGTGACAAGGTTTACTCAACCGAAAATGGCCTCATGTGGATCGCTTCTGGGATTGATCCCGAAAAAGTCGGGGTCACGGAAGAAAATACCTATTACCTTGTTGAAAAGATTTCAGATACTTCATTCTCACTTAAAAGTGATGAGGATGAGGCTATCTACTTAGATGAAATTACAGCCACTTCGCCGATCACAACTGTTACAGAATACGAGGAACTGAACGCTGAAAGTGCTTTGTCGCCAAGGATTGTTCCATACATAACGGAATTCTCATTCCCGGATGATACGTTCAGCGATGGGGATGAAATTCAGTTTACAGCATTGCCACCAGATACTGCTGACGAGACTCTTGACAGTAAATTGGTGTATACTCTGCAAAAAAATACAAATGGAACATTCAGTATATTGAAGCCGGATGGGACCGATCTTCAAATCACAGAAGATGACATTTACGCCCTTGATAGATCTTTTACTCCCACAATTAAACAAGTTGGTGAAGTCTCTAATACAACCAGCTTAGTTAGTTCAATTACTTTTGGTGGAGAATTCTATGGGGATTTTGTTCTGGCGGATACTGCTTCCTTTAGTAGCGGGGATCAAGTAAAGTTCACCAATCTTCCGGAAGGTTCAGCCTTTGAAGAAGATGTTGTCTATACAGTGTCGACTCTTACTGTGGATGCCACAACAGGTGCTCTCTTGACTGATGGTGATACAGCAGGAACCACAGTCTATCAGTTTAATGACATTAATGGGAATCCAATTATTGGCGTGGGTATCTCATCCATTGATGGCGATACAGAGGTGGTTTTGTTGACTCAATCAAGCGAATCCAAGACCTCATCCATTGACGCAGAAGCATTTGATTCCGAAAATGGTAATTTTTGGGGCCAGCTAATACTGGATGACCCAACCGGTTTTTCTGTTGGTCAAACTGTCGCCTTTAATAATTTGCCTGACGGCTCAACATTATCTGTAACTGAGTCCTACATAATTTCAGAACTCACAACAAGCGCATCTGGAGATACCTTAATAACATTAGTTGATTCCAATGGTGATTCGATAGCTGTCGGATTGAGCGATGTGGATGGGGACACAAGCATAGTATTTCAAGAAATCAACGTTGAAGGCGACCTCGTTTCATTTTCACAACTTAGCCAGTTCGATGGCTCCTTCGCAGGCAACTTCAACTCCATCGTGACTGTCCTCGCTCAGGAACTGAATACCACCAATATCCGCCTTGAAGATCAGGAACTCAGCGAGAAAATGGCTCTCGAGACACGTGACCAATATAGCGGCGTGTCGCAGGATGAAGAAGTCACGGACATGATGAAATTCC
>ERZ889217.565-NODE-565-length-21805-cov-10.521241_pt1 | contig 21805 bp, 21 predicted proteins | sample MGYA00521098_ERZ889217 | MGnify/ENA primary metagenome ERZ889217 (study PRJEB32303, sample SAMEA104408613) | aquatic metagenome | biome: Brackish water; feature: Pelagic; material: water | place: Baltic Sea | collected 2014-06-10T22:04:00 | depth 2,362 m ... | reverse complement strand
CTAACTTTTTAGACGAGTCTAGAAAGTTTTATTACTTGATGTAGATATCACCAAATGAAGGTGCGCCCTGTGGCTCCCAGAAGTACACACCGCCGAGGCCTGAGCCCCAGATTTCTTGTGACTTAGAGAATACGCCTGGAATTATCCACATCTGATCCATGGCATATTGATTGAGCTCTGCCCACATCTTTCCTTGCTTTACACGATCTGGCTCTGATAGCGCGGCATCAGACTTTGTCTTAAATGCCTTGTATGCAGGATCTCCCCAGTTCTGTGACATTGGGAATCCACCGGTTTCGGTAAATAGCTCAGGAATTACTGTTGAAGCATTTGCCCAGTCAGGTGCCCAACCAGCGCGAGACATATCGCCCTGCTTTGTCTGGTCCAATACAACTGCGTAGTAACTTCCTGGCTCAATGAAGTTGAATTTCAGAGTAATCCCTGCATTCTTCTTCAATGAGTCAATCCAGATAGCAGCGCTCTTCTTATTTGTATCGCTATCTGCAGCGTCAAATGTTAGACCGCGGTTTGGATCTATTGCACGAGCGTGAACATCTGGGCAAGCTGTTTTAGCTGCAGCCATGTACTTCTTTGCTGCATCAGCATTACCTGCAGGCATGAACTCATCGAGTCCAGTGACCTTTGCATAGTCAAGTCCCATTAATGGCTTGATTGAGCCATCTGCTGGGTCTCCACCAAATGCAGCGCCACCACTAAGTTGAATTAAGCCAGCGTAGTCACGTGCATAGTAAATAGCCTTACGGATATCTAGGCAAGGTACCGTCTTAACGTTTACTGCTGTGTAAGTAACATAAGGATCGTAGACATTTAACGCTCTCTCTGCGAATGCTGCAACAGGATCGCCATTGTCATCAAAGACGGTAGGCAAGTTTGTTGGCAATACTGCATCTAGAGACATTGATGTCTTGTCAGAATCACTGATAATTAATTGATCGCGTACCTCTTCAGCTAGACCGAAGCGAACTACGATGCGATCTGGGAAGGCGCTGCGAATTGGATCTGAATCCTTACTCCAATTCTCATTGCGAACAAGAACCATCTCATCCTTAGCCTTGTACTTCTCAATCTTGTATGGACCAGATGAAACTGGTGCTAAGTCATATCCATCACCATTGTCCTTAGCCTTTGGAACTGGGCTAAATGATAGGTAGGTAACGGTGTAGTTGAAGTCTCCAACTGAGCGACTTAGATTGAAGGTAATTGTCTTGTTGTCATCAGAACATGTGACCGCTTTATCGTAGGCAGCTACATCGTTCTCCTTGGTTGTGTAAGGACCCTTGTAAACGGAGGATCCATCATCTGCTGAAGGAATATCCAACATAGAAATTGAGTATGTAGGACCATCTGTGATTACATCTGTAGCGAAGGTACGTGAAACACCGTATTTAACATCTTCGCATGTAATTGGAGTTCCATCTTCGAAGCTAACGCCATCGCGTAGGGTGAATTCCCAAGTTTTATTATCATTCGATGCGCGACCGGTGTCAGTAGCTAGATCTGCAACTACGGCAGAACCGTCTGCGCCCTCTGCGTGTGCATACGATGTGAGTGTTCGGTGCATATATGAACTGAACCAAGCAAGGTGTTGTCCTGTGTAGTTACGGTTTGGATCTGCGTGAGTCCAAGCCTCAGAGTGGGTCAGGTAAGTGATTGTTCCACCCTCTGATGTACCGCTGCTGCTCATTCTTACGAGTCCAGTTGCAATAACCGCAATTGCTAGAACCGCAACTACTGCCATGCTAGTGGATTTTTTTACTCTAGCCATTTTCTCTCCTTCTGATTGTTTTGGTTTTTAGTTCTGTTCAGATTTTGGATCTAGTGCATCTCGGATTGCATCTCCCAATAAATTGAAAGATAGGACCACCAAGATTAGTGAAAGAGCCGGAATAAAGAAGTAAGTTGGCTCATTTAGAATGTATTTAGTCGAATCTGCAATTATCAGGCCCCAGGTTGCTGCAGGCGGCTGAACTCCAATGCCCAGGTAAGAGAAGACGGCTTCAGCGGCAAGATATCCAGGAAGGGCTAATGAGACGTAAACGATTACCGGTGTCCAGAGGTTAGGCAACATCTCTTTAAAAATTATTCTACGGTTAGATGCCCCAAGGGCCCGCGCTGCGATTACATAATCACGTTCACGCAGTGATAAAACTTGGGAGCGAATAATTCTTGAAAAGTATGTCCATCCGAAGAAAGATAAAATCACAATCAGATAAAAGATTCTCGCCGCATTTCCTCTGGCAATACCTGATCGCTCGATTCGATCAATCATCGGTTCACTCAACGCAATGATCATGAAGAATGAGGGAAAGGCAAGTAGGAAATCGGTAAGGCGTCCAAAGACCGAATCGACCCGGCCACGGTAATAACCAGAGATGATTCCAATCATTAATCCAATTGCGATTGTTGTGAAGGTTGTAATTACCGCGACCATAAACGAAATTCTTGCTCCGTACATCAGCCTTGCAAGTAAGTCATAACCGATTCCAGGTTCAACGCCGAGTGGATGATCCCAGCTCATTCCACCGAATCGTCCGATTGTTTGGCCACGGTCTGTGATTGCAGATCCATCGCGATCATTTGGATTTACATTTATTACCCAAGCGATGACTGGTGCAAATATTGCAACAACGGCAATTGACATCGAAGCGACAGCAGCTGGAATTCCTATTCGGTTGGCTCTAAACCGTCGCCAAGCCAACTCTCTTGGGCTCCTACTAATTAGCCCAGTTTTTGACTCCGTTGCCGCCTGCATCCCACAAACGCTACTCATCCGCAGGCTTCTTTACAAGAATCCTAAGGCGGCTTTAAGGATTAGGTGATGCAGGAAGGGTGAAAAACTACGTTAGATGGCTTCGCTCACTCAAGCCTCTAAGTGCCCGCAGGCCATCTGAAGCCCACGTATTTACAGTCGTAATACTGCAAGGCAGAACATCAAGGTGATAGACGCTCTCAAGTGGCGCACCCAGAACAGTTGCCGCGATTGTCCTGATCACATAGTTATGGGTAACAACGATTATTGTCTTGCCGGGATGTTCTAAAACTAAATTAGTCAGAGCCAACTCGGATCTAGCGGCAACATCTTCATATGACTCACCCGAAGTTCCGGCAACTGCGCTGGTACTTGAAACCCAAGATTGCCACTCATTTGAATAAAGCTCTTTTACGTTTGCGATTGTCAGCCCATCCCATTGGCCAAAAGCTGCCTCTCGCCAAGATTCATCAAATGAAATTTTTAAACCAGTTGCCTTGCTAATTGCCTCTGCCGTCTGTCTGGTCCGAACCATAGGTGATGCCACAATTAAATCAGCTTTTCTCGCAGCTAGTTCTTTAGCAACTGCCTGTGCCTGTGAAATCCCTTCGCCACTTAACTCCGGGTCTGATCCATCTCCCCCAGAAAATCTGCGCTCCGGAGTCAAGATCGTCTCACCATGTCTAACAAAATAAACTGTCGTTGGTCGCTCGCCAGATACCAAACGCTCGGTTAAAAAGTTTTTCTGCAGCGGCTCATCGGTACTTACATCCCCATCTAGCGCCTTATTTGCCAGCCGATCTGCATGAGAGTTCTCATCTCGTGGTATCCACTTATAACTAACTAAATCGTGCGGGTGAGCATCTCGCGCCGCTTTTGCGAGCTCGCGCATATCTGGGTGCTTAATCTGCCAACGCCCAGACATCTGTTCAACAACCAACTTTGAATCTAACCTTGCTTCTACCTGGGCAGCTGGATCAATTTCATTTACTTTTCTAAGCGCAGCAAGCAATCCGTTGTATTCGGCGACATTATTAGTCGCAACACCAATTGTCTCGAAGAGTTCATGGAGAATTTTGCCATTCTCGCTAACAACTGCGCCATATGCCGCAGGACCAGGATTACCCCTAGAGCCGCCATCGGCCGAAATAATGAATGAACGAGCCATTTAGATTCGCACCAAAATTCTTCGACATTCCTCGCAGCGAAGTACCTCATCGGACTCGAGGGATTTAATTCGCTCCATCTCGACTGCATTTATAGCCAGTCGACATCCATCACAGGTATTACCAATTAAGAGTGCCGCGCCGACCCCTCCACTATTGGCCCTTACCTTCTCGTATACCTCGATGAGTGCACCATCAATTTTTGGCAAAATCAAAACTCGCTGCGAATTATTCAACTCAATATCGCGATTGAGTTCGCTAGCGGCATTTTCTAATCGAATATTTAACTCTAGTTCGAGCTTCTTTAAGCCCTCCTCATCGCCCTTAATGATGGCGACTCGTTCTTTAGCAACATCAACTTTCATCATAATCTCTAATTCACTATCTTCAAGTTCAGATTTACGTTTAGCTAAGGTAGCAATCTCGTGTTGCAATTGTTCTAGCTCTTTTGGCGAGGCGCTGCCATTATTTAATCGAGACTCATCCTTGGCCATTCGATCTGCGACAGATTCGACATCGGCTTCGCTACGTCGTAAATCAATTGTCACGCCAGCCAGCTCAACCTCTGCCACAGTCAACAGTTCGGCAGATGCAGAAAGCCGTCCCTCAATCGACACTATCTGTTCGCGCTCTGGAAGTGATTTGAGTTTATGTTGGGCCTGCATAATTGCCAAATCAATTCGTTGTAGCTCAATCAAACTATTCTGGTCAGAGACAGAGGCTTTCATAGTTACAACCCCTCTCTCGCTTCAAAACGTACTTAATCCTTCTAAGTAATTATTAGACTTAATAACAGTCTCCTCCGTAATTTATCCTCTCGCGGAGTTTAATGGAAATCAAAGGCAAATCCAGTGATTTTCTTCTTTATAATCAATTCATGCAGACATTTGAGACCGACCACTTGCGCTGTCAATCACTCTCTATGAGTGACTACTCAGATTTCCAAGCAGGAATAGAACCTAGGCGCAAGAGATTCGCCAAAGTAGGTGAGCAAATTGACCCAGAAGATGGCCCAGAACTCATCTATGAAAAATCGGCCGCCGGATTTAGAACTGTTAGGTGTTGAGGGTTTCATCATTCACTCGTTGACTATTTTCTTGCTAAGAACATATAGCACCAGAGAAACACGTTTTTGCTAATTGGTGCGTGTGATTTTAAACCGGCTACTAGTGAAAGATTGATTACGGTAATAGAGTAATTCAATGAGTAATTCAATGGTTCAACGTTCTTTTAAGCATATGGGGTGGGCTAACTCCCAAATGCTAACGATAATAAGTGGATTGCCCGATGAAGCAATCAATTTTTCGGCGTGGAACCCGGATTGGACTGTTGGGAAAATTGCTCACCATATTGTTCTTTCGGAAGGAAGCCTTATTTCCCGAATTACTGAACAGCCTGTTGATAAAGGGCCTGAATCACCAAGAACAGCGCAGGATATTAAGGAGTTAATCTCGATCTGCAAGAAGCGAGATGCCCAACTTCTCTCGCTCATCAACACACCAGATGAAATTAGAAAATTTAAACGAAATGGAAATGAGGTTTCATTCTTAACCTCAACTATTTTGGCACAGGCAATTAATCACGCTACAGAACATAGGGCGCAGATTTCAGACATTCTGGCGGCAAACAAGATGGACGTCCTGAATCTAGATGAGATTGATTTATGGTCATTTGAAAACTGGGAAAAATCCCGCTGACCTAATCCTGGTGGGCGGTGAGGGTTTCGAACCCCCGACATCCTCGGTGTAAACGAGGCGCTCTACCACTGAGCTAACCACCCAAAGCGTACTGCCGCACTCTACCCGCAGATTGGCAGTAATAAAAATTCTCTGATGAGACTTAAAGCGCTGCTAGAGCCGTCTTGTAATCGACCAAATTACGAGCATCTCCCAGGCCATTTACAACCTGCCAGCGAAGAACTCCTTGCTTATCTATTATGAAAGTTCCGCGAATAGCGCAGCCACGATCTTCGTTAAATACGCCGTAAGCCTTTGCTGCAGCGCCGTGTGGCCAGAAATCTGCCAGCACCGGGAATTCATATCCCTCTTTTTCAGCGAATGCTTTCTGTGCATACATCGCATCACAAGATATTGCTAAAAGTTGAACATCTTCGTTTTGAAAAGCAGAGAGGTCATCGCGTAATCCGCAGAGCTCACCGGTGCAGATACCGGAGAATGCAAATGGATAAAAGAGAACAACTACGCTTTTCTTGCCTTTAAATGAGGCCAGTGAAGTGGGAACGCCATGTTGATCTTTCAATTCAAAATCTGGTGCAGGTGAACCTATCTGAAGTGCCATTAATATCTCCTAAACAAATTAAAACTATTTGCGATTGGCTTTTCGTGCAACTAATTTGGTTGCACTCCAATCGGATCCGATGGCAAAGGATACAGTCTGCGAGAGCCCGGCCGTAGGAGCGGCGTCTTGGATATCACTTGGCTCAACATGGCCATCGCGATTTACCTTTGGAGTGATTAGCCAGATTGGACCACTCTCAGATAAAAATGTAAGGGAATCTACGAGCTCATCTACTAGATCGCCATCGCCATCTCGCCACCAGAGAATGACTGCATCTACAACTTCAGTTGCCGCATCTTCGATAAATTCGCTACCGATTTGCTTGACTATCTCGCTTCGAAATTCGTTGTCGCAGTCGGAATCAAGGCCGACTTCAAGAATCAAAGCTCCTGGTTGAAGAGCAAGACGTTCTACTGTCTGATCGACCCCCATCGGGGTATTTCCTCCTGATTCACTAACTAATGTGAGATAGGTAATTTCTGGTAGGAGAAGTCCACCGAAACATTGCCATTTGCGCAAGGGGCTGGAGTTCTAGCTTTGGTGGAAATTTCTGGCCAAATTCGTGGAAAGATACAGCCATGAGCGCAACGGAACAGGCCCCAGACCATTTGATCGATCAGCTAGTTGATACCGACCCACAAGAGACAGCCGAGTGGACCCAATCGCTCGATGCAGTATTAAAGAATGCAGGTCCGGTCCGTGCTCGTTACTTGATGCTTGCAATGTTGGATCGAGCTGGTGAGAATAATCTTGGAGTTCCGGCGCTACGCGCAACTGATTACATAAACACTATTCCACCAAAGCAAGAGGCAAATTTTCCTGGCGATGAAGCGATCGAACGTCGGATCCGCGCATTTATCCGCTGGAATGCCGCCATCATGGTCCACAGAGCGCAGCGTCCCGGAATTGGTGTTGGCGGACATATCTCTACATATGCATCATCGGCATCACTTTATGAAGTTGGCTTTAATCACTTCTTCCGAGGTAAGGACCACGCCGGTGGCGGGGATCAAATTTTTTATCAAGGCCATGCAAGTCCTGGAATGTATGCACGTGCATTTCTTGAAGGGCGCTTAACGGAACATCAGATGGATGGCTTCCGTCAAGAACTTTCACATGAAGGTGGCGGACTCTCCTCATATCCACATCCTCGTTTGATGCCAGAGTTCTGGGAATTTCCAACAGTCTCTATGGGGCTTGGTCCAATCAATGCAATTTATCAGGCTCGATATAACCGATACCTACATGGTCGCGGCATAAAAGATACGAGCGATCAGAATGTTTGGGCATTTATCGGTGATGGCGAGACCGATGAGCCAGAGACACTTGGCGCAATCAGCTTAGCGGCGCGTGAAGGTTTAGATAATTTAACATTCGTTATTAATTGCAATCTGCAGAGGCTAGATGGCCCAGTTCGAGGCAATGGCAAGATTATTCAAGAACTTGAATCTATTTTCCGTGGGGCTGGCTGGAATGTTATAAAGGTTGTGTGGGGCCGCGAATGGGACGAGCTCCTTGCAATGGACCGCGAGGGCGCACTTGTTGAATTAATGACTAAGACAACTGATGGCGACTATCAGACATTTAAGGCCGAATCTGGCGCATATGTTCGTGAACATTTCTTTGGGAAAGATCCGCGCACCGCAGCTATGGTTGCAGATTGGTCTGATGAGAAAATTTGGGCACTAAAGCGCGGAGGCCATGATTACCGTAAATTATTTGCCGCATATAAAGAGGCTTCAGAGCATAATGGTCGTCCAACTGTAATTCTTGCAAAGACTATTAAGGGCTGGACACTTGGTTCGCATTTTGAAGCACGAAATTCAACGCACCAGATGAAGAAGATGACGCACGAAGATCTACTCGCCTTCCGCGATACGCTTCTAATTCCATTAACTGATGAACAGATCGATGCCAAGGCTCCTCCTTATTATCACCCAGGCGTTGACTCTCCTGAGTACAAGTACATGATGGAGCGCCGCGCAACCCTAGGTGGCTCAATTCCGACTCGTCGTAGCAAATCTGCTCCGTTAGTACAGCCACCAATTGAGACTTATGAATCAGTAATCCGCGGATCTGGAACTCAAGAGATAGCCACAACGATGGCATTTGTGAGATTGCTAAAGGATTTAATTAAAGATCCAAATATTGGCAAGCGCTTTGTGCCAATTATTCCTGATGAGGCGCGTACCTTCGGAATGGATTCACTATTCCCGACTCTTAAAATTTATTCACCACAAGGTCAGACTTATACCTCTGTAGATCGCGATCTAATGCTCTCTTACAAAGAATCAACCTCTGGCGTAATTCTGCATGAAGGTATCAATGAAGCTGGGTCAACGGCCTCATTTACTGCAGTCGGAACTTCGTATTCAACGCACGATGTGCCAATGATTCCAATCTATATTTTCTACTCAATGTTCGGTTTCCAACGCACCGGCGATGCTTTCTGGGCCGCTTCAGATCAGATGGCGCGTGGCTTTGTACTGGGTGCTACTGCAGGGCGAACTACTTTAAATGGTGAAGGACTTCAGCATGAAGATGGGCATTCACATCTTCTGGCCTCAACCAATCCAGCAGTCGTTGCCTACGATCCTGCCTTTGGCTATGAAGTTGGCCATATTGTGCGAGATGGTTTAGAGCGCATGTATGGTGAAAATAGTGAGAATATTTATTATTACATGACTGTATATAACGAGCCATATGTACAACCAGCACAGCCAGAGAACCTAGATATTGCTGGACTTCTAAAGGGAATCTATCTCTACTCTCCTGCTCCACGCGGTCGCAAGAAAGTTCAACTTTTAGCATCTGGTGTTGCAATGAACTGGGCGCTAAAGGCCCAACAGTTACTAAATGATGACTGGGGCATTTGCGCCAATGTCTGGTCTGTTACATCCTGGAATGAACTTCGTAGAGATGGCCTAACTGTCGATCGCCATAACTTAATGAATCCTGGCGATAAGAAGTCTGCATATATTACAGAGAAGCTTGCCAAACAAGAAGGTCCTGTCGTTGCCGTAAGTGATTTCATGCGCGCAGTCCAAGATCAGATTGCCCCTTGGGTAGAGCAAGATTTCTACTCACTTGGCACAGATGGATTTGGACTTTCAGATACTCGTGGCGCACTTCGTCGCCACTTTAAAGTTGATGCCGAGTCCATTGTTGTCGCTGCTCTTGCAAGACTTGCAGATGCTGGAGAGGTAAAGAGCAAGGTAGTTCAACAGGCCCTTGATAAGTACCGGCTAAGTGACATCAGCGCAGCAGATCCTGGAAATACTGAAGGCTCTGGCTGATTAATTAATCTCTCTGCTTGCTTCCGAGGTATGAAAACTTCGAGGTAGCCAAGAGCATTAGAGCTGGAATCATGAGTGCGAGGGTTACTGAAGTTGTTTCTGCTACCCAAGAGATTAGAATTTTAACAAAGAAAGCTACGACCGCAGCAACTAGACCGAGCTGGGCAACAACAACACTGCTAGGATGTTTTGAATTCCTAAATGCGATTCCAAACAGGGTCGGAGCTAAGAGTGATGATCCGAATCCCGCAAGAGCATAGCCAAATAGTGCAAGTGAGAATCCAAGCATTAAATTAAATTCAGAAACTAGGGTGCCTAATGGAATAAATGTAATAAATCCAATTGCTCCTACGATTGGTGGCCATTTAAGAAGCACCGCCTCAGAGAACATGTGATGAAGGCGATTAGCATTAAATCTAAAGATAATCATCGCGCCAATAAATACCGTATAACCATAGATGCTCGATGCATCGCTCATGCCGATTGAGTCTCGAAGATAGATTGCTGACCAATCTTGAGTTGAGAATTCAATTTGCATGGCCAAAATCATTGTGAGGGCTACTGCTGGTTGAGCCCTAAAGGATGTGACGATGCTTTTTAGAGTGATCTTCGGAAGTTCACTCCCCTCATCAGCTTTATCGATAAAGTATGGCGTTGATTTTCGAATTCCATGAATAGTAGCGACCCAGACAAGGAACATCAGAACATCGATATGCCAGGCTAGCGAGACAAAGGGCGTGACTATGATCGCACCAATTGAAGTTACGAGGGCGCCAAGACTCCAGAGTCCATGCAAGCGAGTCAGGATTAATTCACCAATTTCTTCTTGCCTATGAATTGCCTGACCGTTGTTAGAGACGTGAAAAGATACCCAGAAAAATCCGATTAAAATATTTGAAGCAAGCCAAATTTGCGGATTCATAATGTGTGGAACTGCGGCCATCGTTCCAAAGAGCCCAGTTGATGCAACAATTATTACTGGTCTGATGCCGAATTTATGAACAATATCTCCAACATAGATAAAGGCCAGCAACCAACCAATTCCACCTAGGGTTAGATATGTTCCAAAGAGGCCATTATTAATATTTAGCTGGTCTCTAATCTCTGGGAAGCGCATCGCTGTAGCCATAGCACCGATACCAAAAGGGAAAAAAAGTAGGTTTAGGGCGCGCCTTTCAGATTTTGAAAATGTAGTTTTCAATAGAGCGCACTAGCCAATTCTTTTCGCGCCTGGACTAAATCTGGGTCCTGCGGATCTACCAGAGAGAAGAGTTGCAATAAGTGCTCTCTGGCAAACTTCCTCTCTTCACCCTGCGAATTCTTAATGGTCCCAATCATCCGGTCAAAGGCACTCTTATTTAATCCACTTGCGATTTCAACATCCGCAGCCGTCATTTGGGCCTCGATATCTTCAGGGCTCTTTGTAGCCTTTTCAAGTACAGTATTTGAATCTAAATCCTTTATGCGCATAATTAACTCAGTCTGTGCAAGTCCAAGTTTTGCTAAATTATCACCAGGTCTTCTTGCCAACCATTTCTCATATTGCGCCTTGGCTTCGATCAAATCATTTGCTTCAAGTGCCGTCATAGCCGCAATCTCTTCTGGCTCCATAGGCGCTTGGATTACCTCGGAATTAGCCAGTGGCGCTCCCACTCCACGTTCAGCTGCTAGTCCAATTACTTTATCTAGAACCAGGCGAATTTGATCAGTTGTTGGAACTGATTCAAATAACGGAACCATCTGCTCTTGGATAATTGCAATTGCAACCGGTACGGATTGAACTTGCAGCGCCTGTGCTACTTCGATCTCGGTATCAACATTTACAGTTCCTAAGATCCAGGCCGGCTCGCCATCTTCTAAAATATCGCTCTCCAGGTATTTGCCCATTACTTCAAGTAGTGAAATGGCTTGAACACTTCGTGGTGACCAACAAATAAGTATTACAACTTTATTATTTGAAGCTGGAAGAATCTCTGAAATTAAATTGGCTTGTGTTATCGCAATACCTGGAATTGATGCTGCCTCTGCAGCTGGTCTACCTAGAGTGCTTAAATCAACGGCGCTGGCAAAATTCTTGGGCAGCGGCGGCAGGTTCATAGGAGTAATCCTACCGATATTTATTTTTACGGTGGCTCATGAATGCCTGGAACGCTAACTCCGACATAAGTCCTAAATGGCAGGATTTTTTCGATGTAATCCTTGGTTGCAAAATCTAACCCCAAGTCATGCCCTGCTTGCTCTCCGAGATACCAGCGATGTTCAAGAATTTCATGAAACATTTGGGTCTGCTCTACTCGATCCTGAAGTTCGCGCGGGACCTGGTTCATTACATGGTGATAGGTATCGCGAAGCCATCTGCGAGCGCTGTCATGTACTGGTGGCTTTGGCGTAGCTTCACGTCCTCGGAAGCGGTCGAAGGAGGCAAGCAACCGCTTTGCCTGAAGTTCTTCTGCTTGAATTCCAAGCAGTTCGAAAAGTCGATTCTGGTGATATCCGGCCGCTACAAGTTTGGGTTGGAAATTTAGCTCCCCCTTATCGCCATTAATAGATACTTCAACCTCTTCAACCGCAAAACCCAGATCTTGAAGTTGTCGCATCGCTCCTTCAACTGCGTGGCGATCATCTGGATCTAAAATTTGTGGCTCGCGCAGCGCCGTCCAGAGCCGGCGATATCTCTTGATTACCCCTTCACTTGCTCGAACTGGATCTAAATCTTCTTGCAGCACCCCTGCGATCTTTAAATCTTCTAGCTCTGCCGCCACATTGAATAATGAGATATCTAGATCATGCTCGCGCTGCCCATCGGTAAGTCGGCTCTGAAATTCACCGGTCTCAGCATCGACTAGATAAGCGGCAAATTGGTCGGCATCGCGGCGAAACAAGGTATTTGAGAGCGAGCAATCTCCCCACCAGAAGCCAAGTAGATGTAATCGGACGAGCAAGAGCGCCAAGGCGTTAGCCATATTGGTAATTTCGTGTGGCGTGATCTGTCCGCTCAGAATTATGCGATAGGGCAGTGAGAAAGGTAGGTAGTGCGTTACTAGAGCGGCGGGAAGCTCCTCGCCATTAATATCTTTGCGGTTTTCAATTACGGCAACTGGCTCGACGCATGGCGCCTCTCTGCTATTTAATTCGCGCAGTAAGGCATATTCTCGATTTGCGAACTCAGGAACTGTCTCTTTAATCGCATAAATTTGCGAATCATATGTATCACGCGCTTTAACTAATCGAACAATGTGGCGCGAGATTCCACGCATATCTGTAAGTGAGGCATCTTCAGGCCAAACTTCTAGCGGTTTAACCCATGGTAGGCGGGCCAGAGCAGACATCTCTTCTGCTAGTCCAGTTATTCGTAGGTCAGCCACGACCCCATTCTCTCCTATTTTTCTTGAACGCGCCCTTAAAATAAAGCCATGGCAAAGTTAAATCCAAGTAGCAAACGACCTGGTCTCACCAAGAGAATTGAGAAGAAGAGTGGGGTGGTTGCCGAGGATTTTGGAGCTATTGGAGAGCCACTAAATCGCTCACATCCATTCTATTTTGGCTTTGTTGCAGCCTCTGGTGCGGTAATCGCCATCACCCTGCTTCAAGCATTTGCTTCAGCAAGTCAGGTTTTTGTCTTAATCATAATTTCACTCTTCTTTGCAATGGGCCTAAACCCTGCAGTGCTTTTATTTATGCGTCGAGGCTTAAATCGGATTGCTGCCGTTGCCGTGACTGTGGCTGCAGTAATCACATTTGTTAGCATCTTTATCTGGATAGCAGCTCCTCTCATTATTGATCAGGTAAATGCCCTAATAAATAATGCCCCACAATTAATCGCAGAATTAAAGAACAATTCAACAATTGATTCGCTAAATCAGAATTATGGAATTGTTGACACTATTCAGGGCAGAGTCGAGTCTTCAATCAAGGATGGCAAATTTGTAATCGGGGCCTTTGGTGGGGTCCTAGGCGTGGGCAAGGCCGTGATCTCTGGCGCACTTTCAGCGCTTACTATTTTGGTTCTTACTCTCTACTTCTTGGCGGCGCTTCCAACCGTTACTCAGGATGCATACCGCTTAGTTCCAGCGAGCCGCAGAGATCGTGTTGCAAAGATTACCGATGCAATTATCTATCGAGTCGGGGCATTTGTCGGAGGCCAGATTGTTATCTCCTTCTTTGCTAGCTTATTTATCTTCCTTCTCGGGCTTACGCTAGATCTTCCCTATAAGTCAGCGCTGGCATTAGTTGTCTTTGTATGTGGCTTGATTCCACTTATCGGTCACTTTATCGGAATGACAATTGTCACGATAATTGCACTCACAATCTCACCTTTGACCGCAGTCATATCCTTAGGCTCTTACATTATTTATGTGCAATTTGAAAACTATATTCTGACTCCAAGAATTATGAAGCGTGCACTTTCGATTCCAGGGCTAGTAACCATAATTGCCGCGCTAATTGGAACTTCACTTCTTGGGCTAGTTGGTGGAATCTTGGCGGTACCAATTGCTGCTGCAGTTCTGCTTATCCTTGATGAGGTTGCATATCCAAAGGCAGATAAGAGCTAAAACTCGGTTGGCAACGGCAACTTATCTGGTGCCAGTAACTTTGTAATCTCAGAGAGAACTCGATAGACAGCTGGCTCACCAACCCATAGATGTTTGGCTCCATCAACGCTTATTAAGTTAATTTGGTGAAGCGAGTTAAATGCCAACTCTGCCTCTATAGGTTTTAGATAGTCATCGTGTTCTGGAATCAGAGCGGTGATTGCTCGACCATCAGTTGCCCAAAAATCTAAATCACTAGGGCTAGAAGTTCTAAGTGGTGGACTTAGAAGAATAAGGCCAAGGACTCTAGGATCTCGGGCGAACTTAAGTGCAAGATCAGTTCCAAAGGACCATCCAACTACCCAAAGTTTCGCTACTTGTAACTGTGAGAAGCAATATTCGATAGCGGCCTCAACATCAAATCTCTCTGATTCACCGCCCCCAAAGACACCTTCGCTTGTTCCGGATTTAGATGTAGTGCCCCTGGTGTTGAATCGAATTACTTCAATTCCAGCAAGTGCTGGCAACCGATTCGCAGCTTTTGCAAAAACATGGCTGTCCATCATCCCGCCAGCGGTAGGCAATGGATGTAGGCAAAGAATTGAGGTGCTCCGTACATCAATAGGCGTAGCTACCTCACCGACTAATCTGAGCCCATCTGCAGTTTCAATTGTTATTGGCCGGCGATTTGCAGGCAACACGGTGCTCGGGCGTATTAACTCTGACATAAAAGAAGTTTAGTCTTGTGCAATGGAAACCTCCGAATCAATGTTCTTCGCCAGCCATAATCCAGTAGATGGCAGCGTATTGGCTAACTATCCAAATACCTCTCCTAATGAGGTGTCTGATGCAGTTGCGAGAGCTCGAGTGGCCAGTACCGCCTGGCAGGCACTTGGATTTAGTGGCCGCAGAAAAGTATTGCGCAAGTGGGCCGCACATATAACTAAAAATATAGATGAGATTGCTCAATTAGTACGCGCTGAAACTGGCAAGCCAATAAGTGATGCAACCCTGGAGGCAACACTTGCACTTGGACATTTAGCATGGGCTGCAAAACATGCTCCGGCTGTCTTAGGTAAACAACATCGACCATCGGGTCTCTTGATGTTTAACATGAAGACAAATGTAACTAGAGTTCCACTCGGAGTCGTGGGTGTTATTGGACCTTGGAACTACCCAATCTTTACTCCGATGGGTTCAATCGCATATGCACTCGCGGCCGGAAATACCGTTCTCTTTAAACCAAGTGAATACACGCCGGGAGTTGGACATTGGCTCGCCGAAAGCTTTGCGAGCGTTTCGCCATTTGCCGGGATTTTTACATGTGTAACTGGTTTACCCGAAACCGGAAAGTCCCTTACCGAATCTGCAGTAGATAAAATTGCTTTTACTGGTTCGACTAGAACGGCCCGAAAGGTTGCGGCCTCATGTGGCGAGCGAATGATTCCTGTAGTTCTAGAATGCGGCGGTAAAGATCCCGTAATAGTTGCAGCTGATGCCGATATCGATCGGGCCGCCGAATATGCGCTCTGGTCGGCGATGTCCAATGCTGGACAGACATGTATTGGCGCTGAGCGTGTTTATGTCGTAACTGAGGTTGCTGACAAATTCATTGAGAAAATTACTGAGCTGGCACAGGATATTCATCCCGGCGCAGATGGAAACTATGGCCCCGCCACAATGCCTTCACAATTGAAAATTATTCAAGGACAATTAGATGATGCAGCTGCAAAAGGTGCAAAGTTTGTTGTTGGTGGAGTTAACTCGGTCAAGGCGCCATTTGTCGAGCCCGTGATTATGGTAGATGTTCCAGAAGATTCAACAGCTATTACCGATGAGACCTTTGGTCCGACTCTTGCGATCAATCGAACTGCAGATATTGCAGAGGCGATCCGGCTTTCAAATGCCACTAGATATGGTCTTGGGGCATCGGTCTGGTCTAAGCGAAATGGCGAGAAGATTGCAGCGCAGCTCGAATGCGGCATGGTCTCGATAAATTCTGTAATTGCCTTTGCTGCAGTTGCATCCGCGCCCTTTGGCGGCGTGAAAGATAGCGGCTATGGTCGAATTCATGGACCTGAAGGGCTGCTCGAATTTACTTATCCCAGAACGGTTGTTAAGACAATATTTAATATCCCAATTGTTTTTACAACATTTGGGCGAAGTAAGTTTGCAGATAAATTTATAAAGTTTGCAATTAAGACGTTGCATTCAAAGGGAATTGGTTAATACCTAATATCGAGGTGCACCCTTTGATTTGAAAGTCTTTGGTCTTCTATCCTCGCGCTTGGTCCAGCAGATTGTGTGCCAATGACGTCTCGATTCAACATCTTCTTCTAGCCAAGCAACTGTATGTGGCGTTGCAGTTGGAATTAATTGATCACAGCCCGGACAGCGATATGGCTTTGTCGATGTTGAGCCCGTTATTCGTCGTACTCGATATGTTCCCTCAGAATGTTCTTCGATACTCTCACTAGAGAGCGAAATATCGCGCTCTTCCTCTGAGTTTGCCCCTCTCTTCGGGGATCTCTTGGGGTGATTTCTACGTGGACTCACAGCCTTATTCTCTCGCGAGCATTCTCTATATCCCAACTTTTAGGGCAAGATATCGACGTGGCAAATGAGTTAGCAATCGAAATCTCGGCTCTTACCAAGAGCTATAAGAGCGCCTCTGAGGGCAAGAAATTAGCTGTAGCCGGAATCGACCTACAGGTTGTCGTAGGTGAAATTTTTGCAATCCTTGGGCCAAATGGGGCTGGAAAGACCACAACAGTTGAAATTCTTGAGGGCTATCGAAGTAGAGATAGCGGGGATGTGAAAGTTTTGGGCCAAGATCCAGCCGCTCTCGATAAAAACTCTTGGGCCTGGCGCGATCGAATAGGCATTGTCCTGCAATCCACTAATGACTCACAGGATTTATCGGTGACCGAAACTGTTAAACACTTTGCAAATTACTACTCAAATCCGAGAAATCCAGATCGGGTAATTGCTGAAGTCGGCCTAGAAGAGAAGAGAGATGCGCGAATCGCAACCCTTTCGGGGGGCCAGCGGCGCAGATTGGATGTTGCTCTTGGAATAATCGGCAACCCTGAAATTCTCTTTCTAGATGAACCTACTACCGGATTTGATCCAGAGGCCCGGCGCGCATTCTGGGATTTGATTCGCAAACTTCGAGATGAAGGAACAACCATTCTTCTCACCACCCACTATTTAGATGAAGCTGAAGCGCTGGCTGATCGAGTCGCAGTAATTGTTGATGGCAAGATAGTTGAGATTGCTACTCCCGAAAACTTAGGCGGGCGCAATAATGCCAAGGCAAAGATTTCCTGGCTGGAAAATGGCATAAAGCAGGAGGTTGAAAGTGACTCTCCTACTTTAGAGGTAGCCAAACTTGCCGAGAGATTTAGTGGCGAAATACCAGAGCTTTCAATAATTAGACCCTCTCTTGAAGATATCTACCTTGAGATGATTGGCCACAAATGAGACCAAATATTATAAAGGTCGGTTTTCTACGAGGTGGACTCGAGATTAAGCAGTTCATGCGCCAGCGCGAGTCAGTTGTATTTACTCTCCTCTTCCCAGTTATGTTGTTATTTATCTTTGGCTCAGTATTTAAAGGTGAGCTCGCACCAGGCGTAACTTTTAGTCAATATTTTGTTGCTGGCATGATTGCATCTGGACTTGTAAACACCGGATTTCAGCAACTGGCGATAATGATTCCGATAGAACGAGATTTCGGAACTCTTAAGCGACTTCGTGGAACTCCTGTCTCACCAATCTCCTACTTTATTGGCAAGACGATAGTTGTCTTTGCGGCAATGATTGTTCAAATCGCAATGTTAATTGGCTTTGGCGCTGCACTATTTGATTTAAACCTACCAACTACATTTGATAAGTGGTTTAGATTCACCTGGCTAATTCTCCTTGGCAGCGCCTGCTCAACCATTCTAGGAATAGCATTCTCATCGGTACCGAAGAATGGCCGGGGTGCCTCCGCTGTCGTCTCACCGATTGTCATTATTCTGCAGTTCTTTAGCGGGGTCTTCTTTGTCTTTACTACTCTCCCATTCTGGATGCAGCAATTTGCTGCGATATTTCCGCTCAAGTGGTTAACTCAAGGTATGCGATCTGTATTCTTGCCAGAAGATTTTGCAACGCAGGAAGTTGCGGGAAATTGGGAGATCTCAAGGATTGCACTGGTCCTAATAGTCTGGACGATTCTTGGAACTTTACTTGCACTCAAAACCTTTAGGTGGTCAAATAAATGAAAAGGCTAATCGCGCTTTTTATCATAGCTACCTTGCCGCTTTCAAATGGTGCTTATGCGCAGAGTGCAAAACCACCGACTAGTAAGAGCGCATCAATTTCAAAGAGCGCCGATTTAAGCCAGGAAAAGGTACCACTTGCTAAGAAGCGTAAGAAGAAATTACCACCAAAGCCAAAACAGAAATGGCCGCCTCCTGGCTTTGAGAAGAAGGGTGAGCTATATGCAAAGACCGCCAGCCCTAAAGAGCTTTTAATTGCTGCGACCGAGAATAAATATATCCAGCGCAAGCTGATAAAAAATTGTCACAAGACTGCTTGTTTAGGGATATTTCTAGGCTCAGAGACTGGTTGCGACTGGTGGGAGATAACATCAAATGTACTTGGCATCGACCCAAATAATTCAGAGGAGCGAGTCATATATGGCTCATTAACTACTCTAGTTGCTGGTTCAAAAGCTAAAGCTATTAAGACGATACTGCTGATTAGCGATGAGCCAATAGCGGAAGGCCTCGGAATCGGCGCCTACACTGCAAATTGCAGAACTGGATCAACTGCCGAAAAGATTCCAAGCAATACCTATACCCAAAGTCTAGATCGAATTAGCGATTAGCCCCGGGTACCCAAAGAACATCGCCCTCTGACTTATTTTCGTAACGGGCTAGAACAAAGAGTAGATCTGAGAGTCGGTTCAAATACTTTGCAGTTAACGAGTTAACTCCGCCCCCAAATTGATGGATTGCATGCCAAGTATTGCGCTCTGCTCTTCTTGCCACAGTTCTTGCCACGTGAAGTAGCGCTGAAGCAGGAGATCCTGATGGAAGCACAAAACTTCGGAGCGGCTCTAAGCTCTCATTGAAGTTATCAATCTGCTCTTCAAGATAGCTAATTTGGGATTCAATAACGCGCAGCGGTTCGATCTTTGGATCATCTACAACAGGCGTGCAGAGATCGGCCCCCACATCGAAGAGGTCATTTTGAATTCGAATCAACAGCTTTAGAATTTGTGGGTCACTAATTTGACCAAGTGCGAGTACGACGCCAATCGCTGAATTGGCCTCATCTACAGTTGCATAAGCCTCCAAACGCGGGTCATTCTTAGATGTCCGACTCATATCCCCTAGCGAGGTTGTGCCATCATCGCCAGTTTTTGTATATATTCGCGTTAGATTTACCATGGGGTGAGCCTAATTCAATCACTACGATTAGACCACTCGAGTAGAGGCCAGATAGTCCAGATTTATCAAGAGTCCAGATAAGAGGTGATCGCCATCGAAAATACCAATGAATATTTCCAAATAGTTGGTGGCACAAGACTCTCTGGTGAGGTACAAATTCATGGCGCTAAGAATTCGGCTCTGAAATTAATGGCCGCCTCGCTACTTGCAGTTGGCGAAACTACGATCCAGAACGTTCCAGATATCGCCGATGTCCACATCATGGAGGAGCTACTCACAAGACTTGGCTGTAAATGTTCTTATAACTCTGAAACCTTAATAATGAAGATTGACGTCCCAAAAACTCCTGGCCATCGCGCAGATTACGACTTAGTTCGAAAGATGCGAGCCTCGATAAATGTTCTAGGCCCTCTGGTTACCCGCGTAGGCGAAGTTGAGGTTGCACTTCCCGGCGGGGATGCAATTGGATCTCGTGGAATTGATTTCCATATTAAAGGGCTAATTGATTTAGGGGCTAAGGCACGCTCTGAACACGGATATGTAATTGCCACTGCGCCAAATGGATTGCAGGGAGCCAATATCGCCCTTGATTTTCCAAGTGTTGGCGCTACTGAAAATATTATGACCGCAGCTGTTCTCGCCAATGGAATTACTAAAATTGATAATGCTGCGCGCGAACCAGATGTAGTAGATCTTGGTGAGTTCTTAATTTCAATGGGCGCAAAGATTGAGGGCCTGGGAACTCCAATAATTACAATTACCGGAGTCAAGGAATTAAAACCGACAACTCACTCGACACTTTCGGATCGCATTGTTGCTGGTACCTGGGCCTTTGCCGCAGTTATGACACAAGGCGACATAACAATTAAAGGTGGAAGAGCAGAACACCTTGAAGTGCCACTTGATAAATTGGTTGCGGCAGGCGCAATTATCACAACGACATCTGATGGCTTTAGAGTCCGGATGAATAAACAGCCGATTGCCACCGATGTCGCGACTCTGCCATACCCCGGTTTTCCAACTGATTTGCAACCATTCATAATTACCATGAATTCGATTGCGAAAGGAGATTCAATAGTTACTGAGAATGTCTTTGAAGGAAGATTCATGTTTATCAGCGAATTACAACGACTTGGCGCGCAGATTCAAATCGATGGCCATCACGCTTCAGTTACCGGAAAAGAACAACTATCTGGTGCCCCGGTCGTGGCAACAGATATTCGTGCTGGCGCAAGCCTGGTTTTAGCTGGTTTGGTGAGCGAGGGAACAACAACTGTTGAGGCTGCTTATCATGTTGATCGAGGTTATCCCGGATTTGTTGAGGCGCTTGTAAATTTGGGAGCTAATGTAACTCGTCATAGCTAATTTATTTAGTGATACCAAGCGCAGTGGATAGGGCGTAATTAATCGGTTGATTCGCCGAGAATTGAGACTCGGTTATTTGAAACTGAGATAAATCCACCATGGATATTGAACTCTTGTGATGTACCGTCAGCAACTTTGATGCTCACCATTCCATCTGCCAATACTCCAAGAAGCGGTGCGTGCCCTGGCAATACGCCGATGTCACCCTCTAGTGTGCGAGCTGAAATCATTTTCGCCTCACCAGACCAGACCCGCTTCTCGGGAGATACAACTTCAACAGTTAAGTTTGTTGCCATTTGGATTTAGGCCTTTGCCAATTCTGCTGCGCGCTTTTCAACATCATCTAAGCCACCACACATAAAGAAGGCCTGTTCTGGAACATGGTCATACTTTCCATCTGCAAGTGCTTCAAAAGCTGCGATAGTTTCGGTAAGTGGAACGAATGAGCCTTCGAGTCCGGTAAATACCTTTGCTACGAAGGTGTTCTGCGAGAGGAAGCGCTGAATACGACGCGCACGACCTACAAGAATACGATCTTCTTCAGAGAGCTCATCGATACCAAGAATTGCAATGATGTCCTGCAGATCCTTATAACGCTGAAGGATTTGCTTTACCCGGTTCGCTACGCCGAAGTGGTGTTCTCCGATATAGCGTGGATCCAAAATGCGTGAAGTTGAATCCAGTGGATCTACAGCAGGGTAGATACCGAGCTCTGAGATTGGACGAGACAAGACAGTTGTTGCATCTAAGTGCGCGAAGGTTGTGTGCGGAGCTGGGTCAGTGATGTCATCAGCAGGAACATAGATCGCCTGCATTGATGTAATCGAGTGGCCGCGGGTTGAGGTAATTCGCTCTTGTAGCTGACCCATCTCATCGGCAAGAGTTGGTTGGTAACCCACTGCAGATGGCATACGTCCTAGAAGTGTTGAAACTTCAG
>ERZ889217.564-NODE-564-length-21809-cov-25.874736_pt1 | contig 21809 bp, 19 predicted proteins | sample MGYA00521098_ERZ889217 | MGnify/ENA primary metagenome ERZ889217 (study PRJEB32303, sample SAMEA104408613) | aquatic metagenome | biome: Brackish water; feature: Pelagic; material: water | place: Baltic Sea | collected 2014-06-10T22:04:00 | depth 2,362 m ... | reverse complement strand
CCTATTTCTGACAAGTCAGAAACATGCGTTCCTCCACAAAGTTCTATTGAGAATACTTTATTATTATTATTTCCCATCGTCACTACCCTAACCTCTTCTCCATACTTTTCTCCAAATAAAGCCATCGCTCCCAATTCTATAGCTTTTTTTTGAGACATAATTTTTGTTGTAACTGAACCCCCTAAAGAAATTATATTATTTACAATTAGATTAATTTTTGAAATTTCATCTTTGTTAAGAGATTTGGAATGGCTAAAATCAAATCGCAATCTGTCAGGCCCAACATAAGACCCTTTTTGAGCTACATGTAACCCAAGTGTATTTCTTAATGCTGCATGTAGTAGATGAGTGGCAGAGTGATAAGCTTTTATATTGTTTTTTCTTTTTTCATTTACTGTAAGAACAGCGTCTAATCCACTTGTAAATTCACCTGATTTTATTTCGCAATAATGAACAAACAAATCACCAAAAAATTTTTTTGTATCACTTACAAAACAAGCATTTACTCCAGAAACAATATCACCCTGGTCCCCTATTTGACCTCCAGATTCTGCATAAAAGGGGGTTTGATTAAATATTAACTGGACTAGATCTCCAGCTTTAGCCGAATGTACTATCCTATTGTCTTTGACAATTGCTATCAATTTTCCTTCAGATTTATTGAAATTATAGCCAAGAAATTCTGTTGCTCCAAATTTTTCTTTAATTTCAAACCAAACTTTATCTATTCCCTGCGAACCAGTTCCTTTCCATGAGGATCTTGCTTCTTGTTTTTTTTGACTAATAATTTCTTGAAATTCAGAATGATTAACTTTAATTTTTTTTTCTTTTAAAACATCTTCAGTTAAATCTACTGGAAATCCATACGTATCATAAAGCTTAAAGGCCACTGTTCCAGGAAGCGTATTATTTGTAACCTTAGTTATTTCATTTTCTAATATTTTTAATCCATTTTTTAACATAATTGAGAATTTTTCTTCCTCAGTTAACAAAGTTTCTTTTATTAATGCATGAGCAGTATCAAGTTGTGGATATTCATCTTTCATTAAATTAATTAAACAAGGAAGTATTTCAAATAGAACTGGATCTGTTTTGCCCAAAGTGTGAGCATGCCTCATTGCTCTTCTCATAATTCTTCTTAAAACATAACCTCTACCTTCATTAGATGGTGTAACTCCATCAGAAATTAAAAATGCACTAGCTCGTAAATGGTCTGCTATAACTCTGTAGCTTGCTCTTGTATCGTCTGAGAAAGTTTTTTTTATTAAATTCTCTGAAAAGGATATTATTTCCTTAAACAGGTCTATTTCATAGTTATCATGTGTTCCTTGCATTACTGCCGCCATACGCTCCAAACCCATGCCTGTGTCTACAGATGGTTTTGGTAAATTAATTCTTTTATCTTTAGAAATTTGCTCAAACTGCATAAACACCAGATTCCATATTTCTACATATCGATCTCCATCTTGTTCTAGCGTTCCAGGCAGTCCTCCTTTAAGATTGGCTCCATGGTCATAAAAAATTTCAGAACATGGACCACATGGGCCAGTTTCTCCCATAGACCAAAAATTGTCATTTGTTGAGATCTTAATTATTTTGTTATCTGAAAAACCTGTAATTTTTTTCCACAAATCATAAGCTTCTGTATCTTCAGAAAATACAGTCATATAAAGTTTTTCTTTTGGTATTTGGAAATTTTTAGTAATCAGTTCCCAAGCATATGTGATTGCCTGTTCCTTAAAATAGTCACCAAATGAGAAATTTCCCAGCATTTCAAAAAAAGTATGATGTCTAGGGGTATAACCAACGTTCTCTAAATCATTGTGTTTGCCGCCAGCTCGAACGCATTTTTGTGATGTTGTTGCTTTGGTATAATTCCTTTTTTCAAGACCAGTAAAAACATTTTTAAACTGCACCATGCCAGAATTGGCAAACATTAAAGTTGGATCGTTTTGGGGTACCAAAGAACTTGATTCTACTACTTCATGCCCACTAGATTTAAAAAAATCTTTATAAGTTTTTCTTACATTATGAAGGGACTTTTTTGACATATTTCAATAAATACAACTTTTGAAATATAAGTCCAGAAAAGACAAAGGCACCTTAATGGTGCCTTTGCTTACTTTAAGATGGCTAATAATAAAGTTATTTTATTCTTCTTCTGTAGAGTCTTTACTTATTTCAGTTTTTTTTGAAATTTTTACTTCCTCAATTTTTTCTCCAGCAGATGGATTGCCGGACATCTTGTCGGCTATTAATCCAGCATTAGCTCTAATTGCCATTTCAATTTCAGCTGAAACTCCAGGATTGTTTTTAAGATACTCTTTAGCGTTTTCTTTTCCTTGACCTATTTTTTCACCCTTGTATGCATACCAAGCTCCAGATTTTTCTACTATGTCAGCTTTTGCACCTAGATCAATTAATTCTCCTGTCTTACTGATTCCTTGACCATACATAATGTCAAATTCAACTACCTTAAATGGTGGAGCAACTTTGTTTTTAACTACTTTTACTCTTGTTTGGTTTCCAACAATTTCTTCTCCGTCTTTAATTGCACCAATTCTTCTTATATCCAATCGTACAGAAGAATAGAATTTTAACGCGTTACCTCCGGCAGTTGTTTCTGGACTTCCAAACATAACACCAATTTTCATTCGAATCTGGTTTATAAAAATAACCATTGTATTTGATTTAGAAATACTTCCGGTTAACTTTCTAAGAGCCTGACTCATTAATCTAGCTTGCAAACCCATGTGATGATCGCCCATTTCACCTTCGAGCTCTGCTCTTGGCGTTAAAGCTGCAACTGAATCTACTACTAATACTGAAATAGCTCCTGATCTAACCAGTGTGTCAGTTATTTCTAACGCTTGTTCACCTGTGTCGGGCTGAGAAATTAAAAGCTCTCCAGTGTCTACACCTAATTTTTTTGCGTAACTTGGATCTAGCGCATGCTCAGCATCTATAAATGCACAAACTCCCCCACTTTTTTGTGCTTCCGCAATAACTTGTAAAGCTAATGTAGTTTTTCCAGAAGATTCTGGACCGTATATTTCAATAATTCTACTTTTTGGTAAACCACCTATTCCAAGAGCAATATCAAGACTTAATGATCCTGTTGAAATGGATTCAATGTCCATTACATGACGCTGACCAAGCTTCATTACTGAACCTTTTCCGAAATTGGAATCTATTTGACTAATTGCTGCATCTAATGCTTTTTGTTTTTCTTTGCTATCAGTGTGCGCTTCGCTGACTATTTTTAAATTACCTTCTTTTTTGCTCATTTTTTCTTCCTTTTTTTTGTTTTTTATTAAACGAATCTATAATTTAAATGTACACATTTTGTTCTTATTTGCAAATTGTAAAATAAGTAACTGTTTTATTGTACTTTTTATTAAAAAATGTGACGAATCCAGCTTTTTTTATAAATTTCTTTAGGATCGTATATTTTAGCTTCTAACTTAAGATAGTTTGCAGTTAAATTTCCAGTAACAAGCAACAAATTAAATTTAGAAATAATCTCATTTCTTTCAGAGTTAATTAAATTCAATCTAGCTTCAAGTAAAAAACCTCTAGAGTTTAAAACATCAAGCGTGGTTCTTTGTCCAGATTCATACTCTTGTATTATTCCTTCGTAAGCAATTTCCGCTGCTTTCAATTGTGCTTTAGCAAGATCTAGTTTGCTTTGAGATAGTTTATAATTAGACCAGGCTGATGATGCAATTTTTGTTGTATTATTTTTAACGTCTGCATAATCTAAATCAGCACTAATTTTTAGTGCCTGTTTTTCTTTTACTTGAGAGTACCCTTTTCCACCAGAATAAATTGGGATTGAAACAGTAGCTTTTGCCTCTGTTTGTGTTCTCTTATCGTAAGAGGAACTAAAATCATCATTTTCGGAAATTTCAAAAGATAAAGAAGCTTTTGGTGCAAAAGCACTCTCCTTAGAGGAATTCAAATCGTAATTAGCTTTTTGAATTTTTAATTGGGCTATTATTAATTGTGTATTATTTTGTTCAGCAAGACTGACGGCCTGTTCTAATGAATCGGGTATTTGAAAACTTTCTAAATTAGGAGTTGCAAGATTTTCAGGAGCGTAACCCACAATATTTTTAAAGTTACTTTTGCTTGTTTGCAATGCATTCTCTGAACTTAATAATTTTGCTTTTGCTGATGCCAATGAGGACTCTGATTGAGCTAAGTCTGAAAGCTTGACTATACCCTTATTATACTTGGCTTTATCTAATTCAACCTGCTTATCAGAGAGATCTAAATTGTCTTTATTTATCAAAACTTCTTTTTCATAAAGAAGCACTTCTGTAAAAGCTTCGACAGTATTAAAAAGAACTTGCTGCTCCACTTCTTTTAATTCGTACCTTGAGATCTCAACTGCTTTATTATATTTTTTTGCATTTGAAATACCCTGAAATAATTTTTGGGTAACTGTTATAGAATTTGTTTGTGTTTGATTCCCTGAATCAGCAACTGCAGTGCCGCTAGCATCTGTTGAATTTTTATATTGAATGTCAGTTTTAGATAAAGATCCTTCAATAGTTGGTTTGAAATTACTGTATGCTTGAATCAATGTTTCATCTACAGCTTTTGTTTTTTCTCTTTGAGAATTTATTTGAGGGTTATTTAGATAAGAAGATGCTAAAGATTTAAAAAGATTTTCTTCTGCATAGGCATTAGAAATGACTATGCAAAAACACAAAATTTTTGTAAAAAAACGCATTTAATTTAGTTAGATTTAAGCTTGTCCTCTAAAAAATCAAGTCTGTCCTGACCCCAAAAAAGCTCATTATTCAATACAAATGATGGAGCTCCAAACACCCCTATATTGATTGCATCATTTGAATTAGATAAATAAATATTTCTAACTTCTTCAGAATTTGCTGTTGTTTGCAATTCCTTAAAATTTAATTTTAATTTTTTACACACATCCTCTAAAACAGAGTCTTGAGATATATCCTGCTCATCTGACCATACCTTTGTTAAAACTTCTTTTCCAAAATCTATACTAATTCCGGCTTTAATTGCAGCGATAGTCAATAAAGCGGCTTTATGAGGATCTGAGGGAGGAAAAAACTTTGGTTGTTTGTTTATATTAATATTCAATTTTTTTGCCCATCTCTCCAATTCAATTAGTCTATATTTTTGTCTAGCTGGATGTCTTTTTGGCACAGGTGTACCTCCTGTTTCAGGAAAAACTTTTCCCACTAAATCGAATGGTTTTTCTATTACTTCTAATGAATATTTTTTAATTAATTCTTTAAATTTATTAATACCAAGATAAGCAAATGGGGAAACAACACTGTAATAATATTCAATTTTCATTGTAGTATCTATATCTTTTATTACCAAAAATTAAATATATAATTAAAATAATAATCAAACAAATTATTAAAATGATTGAACTTTTAACTGCAGATACACCTAATGGTAAAAAAATATCTATTATGTTGGAAGAAATAGGGTTTGAATATTTTATTACTAAAATAAATATTGGAAAAGATGAACAGTTTAATCCTGAATTTAGAAAAATTAGCCCCTTTAGTAAAATACCTGTAATTAGAGACGGGGATATTTCTATTTTTGAATCTGGTGCAATTCTTATTTACCTTGGAGAAAAAAGTGGAAAATTTTATGATTTAAAAGAGAGACTTGGGATTAATCAGTGGTTGATGGCACAGATGGCTTATGTTGGGCCTATGTTGGGACAGCATCACCAGTTTCATCATTATAATCCAGGTAAAAGTGAATTCGGTGAAGAAAGATATTTCAAAATAGCAAAAAGAATTTACGAAGATTTAAATGAAAGACTTGGACAATCAGAATACTTAGTAGGTAATAATTACACCATTGCCGACATTGCGACATTCCCGTGGATAGCAAGACACGAGTGGCATGACATTGGTTTGAAAAATTTTAAGAATTTAACAAGATGGTATGAGAGTATTGCCAAAAGAGAAGCTGTTAAAAGAGGATATGACTTGTTAAAAAAAGGAGAAGCGGTTCCAGCTGCTTAATCTTCGGCAAAAATCTTTTCTTGTTTTTCGTGTTTTTCTTGAGCTTCAATTGTAAGGCTAGCAATAGGTCTTGCCATAAGACGTTTTAATCCAATCTCCTCACCCGTTTCTTCGCAATATCCATAAGTGCCCTCTTCTATTTTTTGAACAGCATCTTCTATTTTATTAATTAATTTTTTATTTCTAGCAACGGTTCTCATTTCCACTGCCTTACCTGTGTATGAAGTAGCTTGATCCACAACGTCAGCTGAGGCCGAATTATCGTCCATATCATTAAAAACAATTCTATTATTTTGCTCAATTAATTCTTTTTTCCAAGTAAACAATAATTGCTTGAAATAAGCTTTGTGCTTTGCACACATATACTTTTCTTTTGAGCTCGGTTTGTAATTTTTTGCTACTTTTGTTGCCATAGAAGGGCTGGATAATATGTTTCTAATTTTAAGTGTCAATTAATAATAAAGAATATAAAAATAAATAAATGTCAGAAAATAAAAAGCTATTTATTTTTTTATCAACACACTTGTTTGTCTGGACCTTGGTACCGGCTATTTCAAACCATAATTTGCCATTAGATGTGATTGAAGCGCTGGCATGGGGTAGTAATTTGGACTGGGGCTTTAGCAAACATCCACCAATGAGTGCGTTTGCAGTTGAATTGTTTCATTATATTTTTGGTAGCCAAGATTGGGCTTACTATTTACTAAGTCAAATTTTTGTAGTCTTTTCTTTTTACATTATTTACCAGCTTGCAAAGAATTTTCTTCAAAACAAAAGCTACCTGATCATTTCTATTTTATTATTAGAAAGTATTGCTTTTTACAATTTTAATACTCCAGAATTTAATGTGAACGTCTGCCAACTTCCTTTTTGGGCATTATCCATTCTTTATGCATGGAGATGCATTAAATTTAATAAATTTTTGGATTATGCTCTTCTTGGTTTATTTATGGGACTCGGAGTATTATCTAAATACTTGTTTTTATATTTAATTATTGGAATAGCTATTTTTTTTATTCACACTTTTATTCAAGAAAAAAAATTTCGATTTAGCGTATTTATTACGACATTTGTTTTTATAATCATATTAGTACCGCACTTAATTTGGATGGTGAATAATGATTTTGTTACTATTGCATACGGACTTAAAAGAACTGCTGGAGAACCATCAGCTTTAAATCATGTAATCAATCCTTTAATTTTTTTAGCTAAACAAATTGGAATATTAGGATTATTTTTCTTGATGATTTATTTTCTTATTGATGAATTTAAAACAAAAATAAAATGGAATGATCCAAAATTACTTTTCTTACTATCCGTAACTATTGTTCCAATATTTTTTGTATTTTTAACTTCTTTATTTTTAGGATCAAGGATTAGAACAATGTGGACTACTCCTTTTTATTTGACTTTAGGATTGTTAACTTTGTACATGCTTGAGGATTATGTAAGCAAAAAAAAATTAAAAAATTTTTACTATTTATTTATTTTTATATTTTTACTATCCCCTTCTTTTTATCTTTATGTTTCTCTTTCTAAAGATAATAAAAGAACTGACTATCCTGGAAATGCTATTGCAAAAGAAATAGAAGCTAGATTTGGAAAAAATATAAAAAAAGTAAGTGGTGATGAGTGGCATGCAGGTAATTTATCTTACCATTTACAATCAAGACCTACCTGGGTTGGTTACAAGAAAGATTTTAATAATGCTGTTTGTTTTTCTGAGTTTCCACCAAAAGACTTCTCTACAGGAATGCCAAAAAAAACAGAGGTATGTTTAGAGAAATGAAAAAAATTATTATTTTAATCCCTGTTTATAATGATTGGAAATCATTATTCAAACTTCTTGAAAATATAAATAGAGAGATATCTGATCAAAGTAATCTTATTATTTCTGTGCTTGTAGTAAATGACAAATCAACAGAAGAAATAACAAATAACACGATTAACTTTTCTAATCTTGATTATGTCCAAATAATTAATTTAAAAAAAAATGGTGGTCATGGTCATGCAATCGCAACTGGCCTAAAATATATTAATGATAATATGAGTTATGATTATGTAATTCCAATGGATGGAGACGGCGAAGACAGACCAGAAGAATTAATAAAATTTTTTGATATTATTAATACTTCGTCGCCTAATATCATTACTGCCAATAGAGTAAAAAGAAGTGAGGGATCTATATTTCAAACATGTTATCGTATTCACAAATTTCTAACATACTTAATGACTGGCAAAATGATAAAATTTGGAAATTATTCTTGTTTATCAACTTCAGCTGTACAAAAAATTTTATCTAACGGATCTATTTGGCTTAGCTATTCTGGAGCAGTTGCAAAAAACTTTTTTTCTATCAGCTCAATAGAATCGGTAAGAGGCATAAGATACTTTGGTCCATCGAAAATGAACTTCCTTAGTCTTGTAAAACACTCTCTTAATATTTCAGCAACTTTCAAAGAAACTATTTTTCTTAGAGCTGCAATATTAAGTATGATTTTAACTTTTGTGGCGCATTACACCGCTTCTTATTTATTGATAGCAGCTGCTCTTACTTGGATTTTAATGCTATATATGTTTTTTCTTTCCAAAAACGACGATCTAAAAAAACTTCAATCAAGCTCGGATAATATTGGTGAGATAATTACTTTGTACGAAAAGAAAAATTAAAATTACTTAATTCCAAGTCTTTTGTGAATATCGCTAGAGGAGGTAGTAAATCTAAAAACATATTTTTCATCTGGCTTAGCTCTTTTAAAACATTCCTGAGCAGCCAAAGCAGCTTCATGAAAACCACTTAAAATAAGTTTTAATTTACCAGGATAAGTGCAAATATCCCCTACTGCAAAAATACCTTCCTCATTAGTCTGAAAATTTTCAGTATTCACGACAATGGTCTTATTATCCAAATTTAGCCCCCAATTAACTATTGGACCAAGTTCCATTTTAAGGCCAAAAAAAGCCAGAACAGAATCTACTTTTAGTTCTTTTATTTCTTTTTTATCATTTTCAATGATAACTTTTTCTATTTTAGATACTCCGGTAAAATCTTTTGGCTGGTAATTAGTATAAAGTTCAATTCTTCCCTCATCTTTTAGTTTCATCATTTGATTTACCGTATGCTGGGCGGCCCTAAATTCATCTCTTCTATGAATCAAAAATACTTTTTTTGCTGTCTTTGAAAGCTCAACAACCCAGTCTAAAGCTGAATCGCCTCCGCCAAATATACAAACGTTTTGATTGTCAAAAATTTTTTTATTTTTAACAGAATAAAATAAATTATACTGCTCAAACCGTTCAATTCCTTTAATAGGTGGTTTTCTGGGCTCAAAAGAACCAACCCCACCTGCTATAATAATATTAGGGGTTTCAAATACAGTTTTATCGTTTGTTTCAACAATCCAGTGCTTATCTTTTTTGGTGATTGAATCTACTCTTTGGTTTAAATGAAAAGTGGTTTTAAATGGTTTAATTTGCTCAAGAAGATTTTTGGTTAAACTTTCTCCAGTACAAATTGGAAGCGCTGGAATGTCGTAAATAGGTTTGTCTGGATATAATTCAATACATTGACCCCCAGCTTTATCCAAATTATCTACAACGTGAGCATTCAAGCCTAAAATGCCCAATTCAAAAACTGTAAATAAGCCAACTGGCCCCGCTCCAATTATTACAGCGTCGGTTTTAATCATCTATCCTTGTTTTTCAGGTAATGAAACGACAATACCATTTAAATTTTCATCAACAAATATCTGACAACTTAATCTGCTACTTGCTTTTGTTTCAAATGCAAAATCTAACATATCTTTCTCTGCATCAGATTGCTCAGGTAGTTTATCTATCCAATCATCATCAACATAAATATGACAAGTTGCGCATGCACACGAACCTCCGCAATCCGCATCAATTCCTGGTATATTGTTCTGAACTGCTCCTTCCATAATCGACAGTCCTTTATCGACCTCAACTAAGTGTTCGGTACCATTAAATTCAATGTAGGTTACTTTTGGCATGATCTCCTTTATATTTATCCGGGAGCCAATGACAATGAAGAATTTAACAAATATTCAATTAAATTATAAGACAAAAGTATTTAAGCTTAAAGATGAGTTTAAAATATCTAGAATTTCAAAAAAAATTGTCACAGTGATAGAGATACACCTTGTGGCCGAGTCAATTAGTGGCCTAGGCGAATGCATCCCTTATCCAAGATACAATGAGAGACTAGATGACATACTTATCTATTTAAAAAAAAATAAATCGAAAATAGAAAAGAAACTATCAAAAAAAAACCTAACTAAAATTCCTTTTTTAAGCTTACAAAATGCGCTTACCGCTGCACTATTAGATATTCAATTAAAGAAAGATAAAATAAATTTTATAAAAACATATCAAGTTAAAAAAAAATTTACTACCGCAATTACTATACCTATATTTGATCTTAAAAAGACTAAACAAATCTTACAAAAATTTAAAAACACTAAAATTATAAAAATTAAACTAGATCAAAGTGAAGTGATCCAAAAATTATCCTTAATAAGAACAATTTGTCCAAAATCACAAATTATTATAGATGCAAATGAATCTTGGGATCAGCAATTTTTTAAAAATAATGTCAAAATATTAGAGCAATTTAATATTTTATTAATTGAACAACCTTTTCCAAGAGGAAAAGACCATTATTTAAAAAATATAAAAACGAAATTAAAATTTTGTGCAGATGAAACTTTTCATTTGAAAAATAAAACAATTAATAATGATATAAAATCTTATCAATGTGTAAATTTAAAGCTTGATAAATTTGGAACTCATGAACAGATAATAAAATACATAAAAACTGCTAAAAAATTAAAGAAAAAATTATTGTTAGGATGTATGGTTAGCTCCTCTTTGTCTCTTTACCCTGCTTTGCGCTATTTTAAGTACTGTGATTATTTTGATTTAGATGGTGCTTATTTTTTAAAGAAAGATCGTGCAGGTGGCATAATTTATAAAAACGGCACAGCCTCTCTTAGACCTAATTTTATTTGGGGTAAAAAAAAGGCCTCTAAAAAGAGGCCTTTTTTTAATTTTAAAAATTAATTTAAAATATTATTATTTACTTCCAGCTGGAGTAAGTGACTTAGCTGCTGCGTAAATCACTAGACCAAACAATATCTTGTTGATGAAATCAGCCAAGTTATAGATTTGGTTAAGTGTAGCTTCGTCAGTTCCGCCTACCATATATCCGAATAGATAACCTAAAGGATACACAGACCAACCAAGTGTTACAATCCATTTACAGAAATTGAAACAGTCAGCCGCAGGTCCTTTTAGCTTCGCAGCTTCTTGACCAGCCTCACCTGAGAATACTTCATATAGGATGTAAATCCATCCGCCCATTCCGATTACGAAACCAGCAGTTACATTCATTAGACCGGCTTCACCTAGGTATCCGCCGATTAACATAACTAAAGTTCCAATTAAAAGTCTCCAGAAAATTCCTGTAGATACTTTTTTTACCGCAGATAGAATGAAATAAAATTCGACCATTAACAATGGAACTGTTAACAACCAATCAATATATCTAAATACAGTTGGAGAAGTTCCTGTGCTGATCCAAACTTCTCTCATATACATATAATGCCAAAACGCTATACCAGTAACTAGACCTGATAACGTAATTGACGTTCTCCATGAAGCTTTTACTTGGTCTCTCTCAATGAAAAAGAACACAGTAGAAGCTAATAGTGCCATTGATACCAGCCAGAATGTAATCCCGGTGAAATCATTAGACGCTAACATAGCAGTTTTCATATTTTCTCCCTTATTTTTTGTTTAAACAAAAAATGCGATCTCTACTTATATAGATTTCGCATGTTTAAGTGTTTATCTACTAGAGTTTGGAGCATTTAAAAAGCATTAACAACACGAATAAGTCCATATATTTGCTGTTTTTTTTAAAAATTGCATAAATTTCTATTTATAGTTTAATAATAATAGATCTAAACAGGGGGAATCTTGAACAGTAAGTATAAAGAAGTATTTAAATCTTCGCTGCATGACAGAGAGGCTTTTTGGGCAAAAGCAGCTGAGGACGTTAGGTGGTTTAAAAAATACGATCAAGTTTTAGATGCAAGCAACCCTCCTTTTTACAAATGGTTTAAGGGTGGGACTATCAATACTTGTTTTAATGCGCTCGATAGACATGTCGAGGAAGGTAATGGAGAAAGAACAGCGCTTATTTACGACAGCGCCATGTCAAATACCAAAAAAAAATATTCTTACAAACAGTTAACAGATGAAGTTTCTATTTTAGCTGGTGCTTTACAAAGGCAAGGTGTTGTTAAAGGAGATAGGATTATTATTTACATGCCGATGATCCCTGAGGCGATTATGGCAATGCTTGCTTGTGCAAGAATTGGAGCTATTCATTCAGTTGTCTTTGGAGGATTTGCGTCACCTGAGCTTGCAAGCAGGATTGACGATTCAAAAGCAAAATTAATTTTGTCAGCTTCTTGTGGATTAGAACCAGGAAGAGTTGTTGAATACAAACCGCTACTAGTTGAAGCAATTAAATTAGCAAAGCACAAACCAGACAAAACAATAATTTTCCAAAGAGATCAACATAAAGCAATATTAGATGGTAACGATATAGACTGGATCGATTTTATCAAATCAGCGCCTAGAGCTCCATGTACTGAGTGTGATGCAAATGACCCTGCATATATTTTATACACCTCTGGCACTACGGGAGTTCCTAAAGGAATTTTAAGAGATATAGGCGGACATATCGTGGGGCTGAAATGGACTATGAAAAATATTTACGACATAGATCCGGGAGATGTTTGGTGGTCTGCAAGTGATATTGGCTGGATTGTGGGACACTCTTACATAGTCTACGCTCCTTTATTTCATGGATGCACGACAGTAATTTTTGAGGGAAAGCCAGTTGGTACTCCTGATGCTGGAGCGTTTTGGAGAGTCATTTCTGAGTATAAGGTTAAAACTATGTTTACGGCTCCCACTGCTTTTAGAGCGATTAAAAAAGAAGATTCAAAAGGAGAATTTTTTAAAAAATATGATTTATCAAAATTTGAAGCTTTGTTTTTAGCTGGAGAACGAGCTGATCCAGATACAATCCATTGGGCTGAAAAATTATTAAATAAACCTGTCATAGATCATTGGTGGCAAACAGAAACCAGCTGGTCGATAACTGCTAATTTTAAGGGACTTGGGCTTTTCCCAACTAAATATGGATCCGCTGGAAAACCAGCACCTGGCTATGATGTTCGGGTATTTAGAAAAAATGGTACCGAGGCAAAACCAGGTGAAATGGGAGATATTGTTGTTAAACTACCACTTCCCCCAAGTACATTTCCAACTCTATGGAATGCTGACAAAAGATACAAAGAAAACTATATGGACACTTATCCTGGTTACTATCAGACCTATGATGCAGGTCATATTGATGAAGATGGATATGTTTGGATTATGTCACGGACTGATGACATTATTAATGTTGCAGGTCACCGACTATCAACTGGAGCGATGGAGGAAATATTATCTGAGCATCCAGATGTTGCAGAATGTGCCGTCATTGGAATAGCCGACAAACTAAAAGGACAGTTACCTATAGGTCTTGTAGTTATAAAGACGGGAGCGAGCAAAGAACAAAATCAAATTTCAAAAGAATGTGTTGCAATGGTACGAAATAAAATTGGACCCGTTGCAGCTTTTAAAACTGCAATTGTAATAAAAAGACTCCCCAAAACAAGATCTGGAAAAGTGCTGAGATCTATTATGAGAAAAATTGCAGACAAGGAAGAATTTAAAGCACCAGCAACTATTGATGATCCCAATATTTTAGATGAAATTAAAAACGCTTTTATTGAAGCAAAAATTTTATAATTATTAAATTTAGAAAAAAAGATTTATTGAATAAATAACTGCAATATATCGTGTAACTTTTCCAATACTTACTAATATTAAAAATTTAGTAAAATTAGTTTTAAAAACTCCAGAAACAAATGTTAATGGATCTCCTATAATTGGTACCCAAGAAAATAATAAAGACCAAGCTCCATATTTTTTAAACAGATTAGAATACTTATTCAATTGCATACTTGAAAAAGGAAACCATTTTTTACTTTGAAAGCGTAAAACATGAATTCCTAAATACCAATTCACACAAGAACCTAAAATATTACCAATGCTTGCAAAGAATAATAATAAAAGTTTATTATAAGTTCCAAGGGACAACATACCGAATAAAGTTATCTCTGATGATACTGGTAATATGGTTGCAGCAAAAAAACTTATAAAAAAAAGAGCAATATATTCCATCAATACGCAAAATAATTGCTAATCTCTTTCAAGATAATTTGTTTGTATAAGAAATTATACTTTCTATTGATCGATAAAATTTCGCTCAATACACATCGCAATTCCCATACCACCACCAATACACAGAGTCGCCAAACCTCTTTTGGCTTTTCTTTTTTGCATTTCGTGGATTAATGTAACAAGAATTCTAGCTCCTGAGGCACCAATAGGATGACCTAAAGCAATAGCTCCGCCGTTAACGTTTACTTTATCAGCGGTAAATCCTAATTCTTTATTTACAGCGATTGCTTGAGCTGCAAAAGCTTCATTTGCTTCTATTAAATCTAATTGATCTTCACCCCAGCCTGCTTTTTCTAAGGCCATCTTAGATGCTGGTATTGGTCCTGTGCCCATAATGGAGGGATCAACACCGCACTGCGCCCACGAAACAATTCGTGCCAATGGTTTTAAATCTTTTTTCTTCGCTAGTTCTGCTGTCATTAAAACAACAGCTGCTGCCCCATCATTTAAACCAGATGCGTTCCCTGCTGTAATGGTTCCGTCCTTTTTAAATGCTGGCTTTAATCCAGCTAGTTTTTCAACTGTAGAACCTACTTTTGGATACTCATCCTGATCAAAAACTACATCTTGTTTTTTTATTTTAACTGTTACTGGAACGATCTCATTTTTAAATTTTTTATCAGCGATAGCTTCTGCAGCTTTTCTTTGAGAAGATGCTGCAAAATCATCTTGTGTTTCTCTTTTGATTTGGAATTTTTCCGCTACATTTTCTGCGGTCATACCCATATGGTACTGATTGTAAGTGTCCCAAAGACCATCTACAATCATAGAGTCTTGCATTTTTCCATCACCCATCTTAATGCCATCACGTAAATGTATGTAATGAGGAGAGTTGGACATGCTTTCTTGTCCGCCAGCAATAATAATTGAACCATCTTTGCACTTAATTGAATTATAAGCTAGAGCGATTGAAGCGAGCCCTGAACCACAAACTTGATTAATAGTGGTTGCTGTTTTTTCTTTAGCAATACCAGCATGCATAGCAGCTTGCCTTGCCGGATTTTGTCCTACCCCAGTAGTTAGAACTTGTCCCATGTAAATCATATCTACTTCATCATTTTTTAATTCTGAGTGTTCTAAACATTTTTTAATAACTGCAGCACCTAATTGAGGAGCAGTTTGGCTTGCAAGAGATCCTCCAAAAGATCCAATGGCAGTTCTAAAAGCGCTTGTGATAACTATATCGTCGTTGTTCATGATGTTTTGTTCCTTCTTTTTTTGGTTAAATAAATTTACTGCATATACTGACCACCGTTGATAGAGAACGTGGCACCAGTAATAAAGCCAGCACTATCACCAGCTAAATAACTAGCAAGCGCTGCAATTTCGGTTGGTTCTGCTAATCTACCCACAGGTATCTGAGATACAATTCCTTTTAAAATAGTTGGGTCAATTTTTTTCACCATATCTGTTCCCACATAGCCAGGGGCAATTACATTTACAGTAATACCTTTATTTGCATTTTCTAAGGCTATTGATTTTGAAAATCCTATAATTCCCGCTTTAGCTGCCGCGTAATTTGCCTGACCTATTTGACCTTTTAAACCATTAATAGAGCTGATGGAGATAATTCTTCCGAATTTTTTTTCTCTCATTTTTTCAATTACGTTTCTGGTAATATTGAAACATGAATTTAAATTAGTATTAATTACTGCACTCCATTCATCCGGTGACATTTTGTGAATAAATCTATCTTTTGTAATACCGGCGTTATTAATAACTATATCGATACTTCGTCCGTAATCTTTTTCTATTTGTTCAATCGCATCTTTGCAACTTTCAAAATAAGCAACGTCAAATTTATAAGTTTTAATACCGGTCGCGTTTGTAAACGCTTCTGCAGACTCTGGTCTTCCAATATAGGTTGCAATTACCTCGCATCCATCTTGTTGTAATTTTTTAGCAATAGCTTCGCCAATACCTCTTGTTCCCCCTGTTACTAGTGCAAGTTTTTTCATTTCGGGTAAGATATATCGTAAAAATATTAAACCTCAAGATCGATTTAGTTCAGGGGAGAAATAAGATATCGATCTATGAGGTTTAATGTATTAATTTAGTTTTTAACTGAAGCTGTAGCTGTTTTTTTATCAACTATAACGTTCTTGATTTCAGTCAAACCATCTAAAAATCTAGCATTTAAAATATCAAATGCTTCTTTAGCAGTTTTTTCATTAATTTTTGCTAGTTCAGCAACATTAGCTTGTGCTTCAATGATAGCAGATTTAAGTGAATCAACTGATTTAGCCACTGATTCTTGAACATTTCCTTTAGCGATTTCAGAAGTTACATCTTTAGCAGATGCGATTGCATTGTTTAAGATTTCAACTTGTTTTTTTGAAAATGCATTAACACCTTCAAAAGCCGCTTTAGAAGCGCCAGCAAAAGCTTCCATAGTTTTTTTCTGAGAATTAATTAAAGCCTCAGAATTTACATCTAAAGAAGGCATTTTAGCCGCTGATAAAATTTTTTGAAAATCAAAGATTTCAAAAAAGTTAGTGTTTGTATTGAACATATTTACTCCTATTATTTTAAGTTACTTAGCATATATGTTGCGTTGCAATATATTGCAATAGATATTTTATATAAAAATTTTAAATTATTGATTTTAAACACTTTTATTTATTGCATCGCAATACTATAATATTGCTATGCAATATCTTATATTGCATAAACAGCTCAATAAAAAGATAATAAGGTTTAAAAAATAAGTAAATGAAGTCAAATAAAACAAAAATTACAGCAAAAGCCTCCATTGCATCAGAAGAGCAAAGTCAAAAAAGAGAGCAGCCAAAAGAAAAACCAACATCGGAAAACAAAAAAGATCATGAGAAAAATGAGCTACCTAAGTTTGATCAGCTAAATGATATTTTTCAAAACAATATAAAAATTTATAACAATATTATTAATTCAAGTTTATCTGCATTTGGACAAAATAATCAGGCACAAAATGTAAATACATCTAGTCCAAATGATTTTAGCATAAATGATTTATTAAAATCAATCAATCCAACTACAACGAAAATTTTAGAGAGTATTGAAAAGTTTACGAATGAAATTGGAAAAAATCCACAAATATATTACAACAATATTAATAATTGGCTAACACAAATAACTACATTAAATTTTTACTTCGTTTCAAAACTTTCTAATAACAGTGCTCTACCTGCTATCAAAGAAGATAAAACTGATAAAAGATTTTCCTCAGAAGAATGGAAGCAAAATTTATTTTTTGATTTTATTAAGCAATTTTATTTAATTACTTCTCAAATGTTAGACAACCTAGTTGAATCTGTTGAATTTCCAGATCCAAAACAGAAAGCATTAATGCAATTTTATATTAAACAATTAAACATGGCGATGTCTCCAAGTAATTTTGTCTTTACTAATCCCGATGTAATGATGGCCACTTTTAAAGAAAATGGAGAAAATTTAGTACGTGGATATAATAATTTTAAAGAAGACTATTTAAAATATCCAAATAAATTATTTATATCACAAACAAAATTTTCTGATTTTAAGGTTGGGGAAAATTTAGCAACTACACCAGGGTCTGTAATTTTTAAGAATGAAATATTTGAACTTATTCACTATAAACCAGAAACAACTACTCAATATGAAAAACCATTATTAATTATTCCTCCTTTTATTAATAAATTTTACATTATGGATTTAAATGAAAAGAAATCCATGGTGAAATACTTAGTAGAAAATAAAATTAATACATTTTTAATATCATGGAAAAATCCTAAGATTGAAAGTAAAGATTTTGGTTTTGAAGAATATATAGATAACGGAGTTTTAAAAGCGATAGAAATTGCTTGCGAACAAACTGGTTCTAAAGAAATTAATTTAGCATCTTATTGTGTTGGGGGAACTCTTGTGGCTATGGTCTTGGCTTACGTTGAGCAAATTAAAATTCCTTATAAAATAAATTCATCTACTTTTTTTGCTAGCTTAATAGACTTTTCAGAACCGGGCGACTTAGGAATTTTTATTACTGACGAACAAATTAAAGCTATAGAAGAGCAGATGAGCAAAGTTGGTTACTTCGATGGTAAAAATATGGCTGCAGCTTTTAATTTCTTGCGACCAGGTGATTTGTACTGGAACTATGTCGTAAATAACTACTTACTTGGAAATCAACCGTCTGCTTTTGACATGCTATATTGGAATAGTGATTCAACAAGACTTCCTGCAAAATTACACAGTGATTATTTACGCTCGATGTATTTACATAATAAAATTGTTAAAAAAGAATATAAATTTAAAGACTTGGTTTTGGATTTAAGTAAAATTAAAACGCCAATGTTTCATGTAGCGACCACAGAAGATCATATCGCGCCATGGAAATCTGTATTTTCTGGTCTAAAAAATTACAGCAATCAATGCAAATTCGTTCTTGCTAATTCTGGTCATATCGCTGGCATTATTCAAGGTAAGGACGCAAAACCTGGTAAGCAGCATTATTATAGTAATGATAAAGTTACGGTAACATCTCCTGCTACTGATTGGCTAGAAACAGCCAAAAAACAAGATGGTTCTTGGTGGCCGGAATGGACTAATTGGCTAGAACAATATTCTGGTGATGCAAAAGCAATCGCTAATATTAATTTAAATAAATTCTCTGAAATTTATTCAGCACCAGGTGAATACGTAATTGAACAATAGTTAGATGTTAGTTATTAAAAAATATTCTAATCGTAGATTATATAATACTGAAACTAGTAATTACATAACTCAAGACGACATTGTTAATTTAATTAAAAACAAAACACCTTTTCAGATTACTGATGTAGATTCAAAAAAAGACATCACCTCGTCTATTTTAATGCAAATTCTTTTAGAAAAACAAACAGCTGGGACCAATTTAATACCTGAAGAATTTTTGAAACAAATTATTATATTTAATGAAAACAACCAGTCTGCAGATATGTTTGGTTTTCTTAGTAATGTACTAAATTTTGCTAATTCTAAAAATATTTTTACAGAAGGATTTGGAGGAATAATGAAATTTAATCCATTTGATTTTCAAAAATTCTTTGATTTTCCTAATGCAAAAAACTTTACCAAAACTCAAGCACCTACAAATAGTTCGGAAGCTACTGATATCGATTCTTTATCTCAACAATTAAATGAATTAAAGTCTCAGATAGAAAAAATGAAAAAATCTAAGTAAACTGCAAAGGTTTTCCCGATTTTTGATCAGCTAATTTTCCTTGCCACACAGACACATCTCCATTCACAATAGTACCAAATGGGGTAGCCTTGACTTTCCATCCATCAAAAGGAGTCCATTTACAATTACTTGCGATCCAATCATTGGTGATGGTAAACTCTTTGTTCAAATCTATAATAGCTAGATCTGCATAAAAACCTTCTTTAATATAACCTCTTTTTTTAATCCCAAATAATTTACAAGGATTTTCTGAAAGTAAACTTATTACTTTTGATAATTTTATTTTTCCTTCATTAAAATGTTTTAACATTAACAAGAAAATTGTTTGAACACCGGGCATGCCAGATGGACTTGCTGGATATTCTTGCAATTTTTGTTCTTTAGTATGAGGTGCATGATCAGATCCTATCACATCCACTGTTCCGTCTAGTACACCCTTCCAAATTCCATTCATGTGCTCTTTTTCTCGAACCGGAGGGTTCATTTGGACAAAAGTTCCTTTTTCCGCATAACAATCTGGAGCAAATAAACTTAAATGATTAGGCGTTGTTTCAACGCTGACTATATCTTTATAATCTCTTAAAAAATCAATTTCATCTTTTGTTGATACGTGAAGAACATGCACTCGCTTCTGATGTTTTTTTGCAAAGCTAGCAACTTTTCTTGTTGATGCCATAGCACACTCAACGCTTCTCCAAACATAGTGAGATTGAACATCACCTTTGATTATTTTGTCCTTATTTGCATTTAAAATGTCCTCATCTTCAGAATGAACGGAGACAATTCTTGGTGAGTTTTTAATAACCAATTCTATATATTTATCATCTTTTACTAATAAGTTTCCTGTGGATGATCCAATAAACATCTTAACTCCGCAACATCCTTCTAAATTTTTAGTAACATCCAAAGAGGAGGAATTATTTTCAGTTGCTCCGTAGTAAAAAGCATAATTACAATACATTCTGTTTTTTGCCCTGTCTAATTTATCCTGAAAGCGTTCTGGACTGTCGGTCGGTGGATTTGTATTTGGCATTTCAAAGACAGAAGTAACTCCGCCAAGCACTGCAGCTTTACTTCCACTCTCTAACGTTTCTTTATTAGGATCTCCTGGCTCTCTAAAATGAACTTGGGTGTCAATAATACCAGGAAAAATAGTTAAACCTTTGGCATCTAAAATCTTATCTGCAGGTTCGTTAATGTTGTTAGATATTTTGGAAATAATATTGTCTGTTATAGCGATATCAGAAACTGTAAGATCACCATCTATATAACATTCAGCATTTTTGATAAGTAAAGTATATTTATTTTTCATAATGAATAACAAACTAATATACAAAAATAATTGAGATGAACAGCAATTTTGGTATTCACTTAGAGCATAAGTCTATTATTTCAGTTAGTGGAACTGATTGTATTAATTTCTTACAAAACATTATTTCAAACGATATTTTCCTGATTTCAGACAGCAACTCTATTTACTCTTACTTATTATCTCCTCAAGGTAAGTTTCTCTATGATTTTATGATCATTCAACAATCTAAAGATAATTTTTTACTGCAATGTAATAAGAAAGATGCAACAGATTTTGTAGATAAATTATGTACATATAAATTAAGATCTAATATTGAAATTAAACAATTAGATGAAAAATTTAAATCATACTTTTTTAACACTGCAAATGAATTAATTAAAACCTCTTTTAAAACAATCAAAGGTTTTACGATTAGCAATGACTATGGATTTTTTTTTAATGATCCAAGAATTGATGAATTTGGGATTCATGGAATAATTTATGAGGACAAGAATAAAAATCTTGTAAAAGAATTGGCATTAACACTTTTGCCTTTTCAAACGTATGAAAAACTGTGCCACAATACTGGTTTAACAGACTTAATTCCTACAAAAGCTTTGCAAGATTTCTTTTCTTTAGAATTAAATGGCAAGGAGTTGCACGGGGTTAGTTTTAAAAAAGGTTGTTTTGTGGGCCAAGAAAATACTGCTCGCATGAACTTAAAAAATAAAATTAGAAAAAGAGTTTTGCCAATTCAAATTATTTCTGGAAGCGTAGAGATAAATGAACACATAAGCATTAATGAAAACATAGTTGGAAAAATTATATCTATTGAGCCTCATTGCTTTGCCGTAATAAAAATAGAAGAAGTTAATGTATTTGATCAAATAATACCACTTAAGCAAGGTAGTATTAAAATTACAAAACC
>ERZ889217.563-NODE-563-length-21858-cov-12.210843_pt1 | contig 21858 bp, 23 predicted proteins | sample MGYA00521098_ERZ889217 | MGnify/ENA primary metagenome ERZ889217 (study PRJEB32303, sample SAMEA104408613) | aquatic metagenome | biome: Brackish water; feature: Pelagic; material: water | place: Baltic Sea | collected 2014-06-10T22:04:00 | depth 2,362 m ... | reverse complement strand
GCCACGGAAACTCTTCGCGTTCATCCCATTCGTGTGCTACCGGGCGAATTACATCAACTGCGAATTCGTGAATCCAGTTTTTGATTTGAAGTTGGTCATCATTTAGTGCAAGTGAAAATTCGGTCATAGATATAAGTTATCTTCTGCGATTGTTGTTCAAGTAGCCGAAATCTTAAGAAAAATTAAACTTTGCGAAGTGTTGTGCCGGCTTTAGTCGTTTCAACGAGCCAACCGAGTGTTTGTAGTTCGTTGCGGATCTCGTCGGCTTTGGCGAAGTCTTTTGCGGTGCGAGCAGCATCAAGCGCTACAGCTTTGGCTTGTGAATCAGCATCAACAACGTCAGCCGCGTTAAGTTGCAAACCAAATGCAATGCAGATTTCGCGCACGGCCAAGGAAAGCCCTCCAGCAGTTTTTGTGTCACCAGAATCAATAGCAACATTCGTGCGACGAATTGCATCGAACATCACACCGACTGCAACTGGTGTATTTAAGTCATCATTCATCGCTGCACGAAATGCGGTGAGCGTCGCGTCGTCAGGCGACACGAGAGGCGAAGCCGAACCAGTCAGCACAGTAAGCGAATTAGTGCGCGCAGCGAACGAATCAACACCAGCGAGCGCATTGACTGACGCATCAATATTGTCGAGACCAACTTTGACTGGCGAGCGATAATGGGTTTGCAACAGCAGCAAGCGATACGCGCGGGCATCATAACGATCTAGCAAGTCAGGCAAGTTAGTTACGTTGCCCAAACTCTTGGACATTTTTTCGCCTTCGGGGTCGACGACGAATCCATTATGCATCCAGTGATGCGCAAAATCTTTGCCGAGTGCAACTGCTTGCGCGCGTTCGTTCTCATGATGCGGAAACCGCAAATCGGCACCACCACAATGCAAATCAAAACCTTCGCCAAGCAACTCAAGACTCATCACAACACACTCGCTGTGCCAACCTGGTCGACCTTGACCCCACGGTGATGGCCACGCAGGCTCACCAGGTTTTGAAAACTTCCACAACACAAAATCTGCAGGATGTTTTTTTTGATCAGCGCCGAACACAGTGCGGTCTCCACCACCAGCCAACATCTCATCAATTTTTTGGTGCGCGAGCAAACCATAATCTTTGACAACACTCGTATTCATATATACACCGTCGTCTGTCGTATACGCAGCGTTCTTGGCGACAAGCTCTGCAATTAACCCAACTATTTGATCCACATATTCGGTGGCTCTCGGAACTTCAGTTGGTCGCAATACACCCAGACGCGACATTGACTCAAACCAAACTGTTTCGCACTTCTGTGCGATATCTAACCACGGTCGCTTTTCTCGTTCGGCACGGTCAATAATTTTGTCGTCAATGTCTGTGATGTTGGAGACGAGCCGCACTTTGATGCCAGTCCACTCGAGATAGCGGCGCAAAATGTCATAGACGAGCGTCGCTCGCCCGTGACCGATATGTGGCGGGCCGTAAACGGTCGGCCCACAAAGGTAAATACTGAGTTGCCCAGGCACACGCTGTTTGAGCGGGCGAATTTGCGCAGTCGCAGTGTCATACAGATTAAGCACGATGTATAAGGATAGGCGAGTAAGTTTATTTCGTCATGTCACGCGTACCCGAAAAGCCAACAATGGATGGTGTTGAGGCTCGACTCGTGGCTCAATGGGAGCGAGAAGGCACCTATCGTTTTGATCGCACAGCAAAGCGCGAAAATATTTTTTCGATTGACACACCACCACCAACCGTTAGCGGTTCGTTGCATATGGGCCACGTGTTTTCGTATACGCACACCGACACACTGGCTCGATTTTGGCGCATGCGCGGTAAGTCAGTTTTTTATCCGATGGGTTGGGATGACAACGGTTTACCAACCGAGCGGCGCGTACAAAATTTTTACGGTGTCTCGTGCGACCCGTCGCTCAAATATGTCGCAAGTTTCGAACCCCCGTTTCGTGGTGATCCGCCAAAAGACACTCGAGCAGTGCCGATCTCGCGACCAAATTTCATTGAACTATGCGACGAGCTCACAGCCGAAGATGAAAAAGTTTTTGAAGATTTGTTTCGTCGCCTGGGTTTATCAGTCGACTGGAGTTTGCTCTACACAACGATTAGTGAACACGCTCGACGAACTGCGCAATCGGCATTTTTACGCAATCTTGAACGTGGTGAGGCGTACACACAAGAAGCGCCGACGCTTTGGGATGTTGATTTCGGCACAGCAGTTGCACAAGCCGAACTTGAAGATCGCGAACGACCTGGTGCATTTCACAAATTAAAATTTCATGTGCCGGACGAAACACGAAGTGAATTCACTGTTGAAACAACGCGACCAGAGTTGATCGCCGCGTGTGTTGGTCTAGTCGCCCACCCAGACGATGCGCGATATCAACATCTGTTCGGCAAAGTTGCGCACACACCGATTTTCAATGTCGAAGTGCCAGTTTTCGCACACCCTCTTGCTCAACAAGATAAAGGTTCGGGCATCGCCATGGTTTGCACATTCGGTGATCTAACCGACGTCATCTGGTGGCGCGAACTAAACCTGGCTACTCGCCCAACAATCGGTCGCGACGGCCGAATTGTTGCTGACGCGCCAGAAATAATGTCGGCTGACGCACGCAAACAATACGCGCGAATCGCCGGCAAGACAGTAAAGCAAGCGCAAGTCATAACTGTCGAAATATTGCGCGAAACAGGCGAACTAATTGATGAGCCGCGTGTGATTACTCACCCGGTGAAATTTTACGAAAAGGGCGATCGTCCACTTGAAATTGTTACGAGCCGACAGTGGTATATCCGCAACGGTGGACGTGATGAAAATCTTCGCGAAAAGTTGCTTGCACGCGGTGATGAACTCAAATGGCACCCAGATTTTATGCAACATCGTTATGCAAACTGGGTGGGTGGATTAAATGGTGACTGGCTCGTCAGCCGACAAAGATATTTCGGAGTTCCGATTCCGTTGTGGTACCGCCTTGACGCTCATGGTGAAATTATTTATGACAACCCACTTGTGCCAACGAGTGGACAGTTGCCGATTGACCCAAGCACAGATCTGCCTGCCGGATATTTGGCCGAGCAACGCGATAAACCCAACGGCTTTGTCGGCGAACCCGACATCATGGACACTTGGGCAACTTCATCACTCACACCTCAAATCGCTGGGCGTTGGATTGACGACAGCGATTTATTCGAACGAATTTTTCCGATGGATGTTCGACCACAAGGTCACGACATTATTCGTACATGGTTGTTTGCCACGATGGTTCGCTCAAATTTCGAACATGGGCAAGCACCATGGCGAAACGCCGCGCTGTCTGGTTGGATTCTCGACCCAGATCGCAAAAAGATGTCAAAGTCAAAGGGCAATGTTGTAACGCCATCAGATTTGTTTGACCAATACGGCAGCGATGCTGTGCGATATTGGGCAGCATGTGCACGACCTGGTGTTGATACAACATTTAGTGAAGACCAAATGAAAGTCGGTCGCAAACTTGCAACCAAGCTGCTTAACTTAACTAAGTTCGTCCTCGGTTCAGGCGAACTCAGCGGTGATTCAAAACCAACTGAGTTAATTGATCATGCGATGCTTACTCGCCTAGCCGCAGTTGTTGACGAAGCAACGACTGCACTTGAGCAATTTGATTACGCGCGAGCACTCGAACGCACTGAGGCATTTTTCTGGTGGTTCTGCGATGACTACGTCGAGTTGGTAAAAACTCGCGCTTACAGTGCCGGCGAAGAATCTTCGTCGGCACGAAGTTCTTTGCAGCGCGCGTTGAGCGTAATGCAACGACTGTTGGCACCAATGTTGCCGTTTGCTACCGAAGAAGTTTGGTCATGGTGGAAGTCGGATTCAATTCACTTACAGAACTGGCCAACGGCCAACGAGACGCTTGTAGATTTTGCCGTGTCAGAGAATGCAAGTTCACTTCTTGATGCAACTTGTGTTGTTCTAGCAGCAGTGCGCCGTGCTAAAACCGAAGCCAAAGTTTCTCAGCGCGCCGAAGTTGCTGAGTTGGTCGTCACAGCATCGCCAGCAACGATTGCGCTACTACAAGCAAACATTCTGGATCTACGAAACGCCGGAGCGCTGCAAGAAATAAAATTTATAGCATCAAATTCGCAATCACTCGCCCAAGAGATCGACGCTCAAATAACACTCGCAACGCCACTAACCTAAATACCAGATGGCACGGAAAAAAAGAACAAACAACGGCATTCGTCCACGCCCAAAACAGCACTATTTCGTTTTGGCACTGAATATTTTTGTTGTGATTTCACTGATTTCTGCTGGATTAAGTCTGCTTTGGGTCAATGGGCGTATAAGTCAGCGACTCGTTGTCACCCTTAATAATTCCAAAAAGTCAGCGAAGCCTTTGTCAGATGAAATCACTTCAGGCACCGACTGGAACCTATACACCCAAAGTCTTGACGCCGAGAATTTTCTATTAACTGGCTCAGACAACGGAGCGTGCACCGACTCAAATAGTAAGACTTCTGGCGGCATCGGCGACCGAACGAATTTTGGCGAGCGCAGTGACACAATCATGATCATTCGCATAGATCCAAGTTCGAAACGTGCCGCGATACTTTCGTTTCCAAGAGACTTGTGGGTCGACATCGCTGGCACAACTCGACAAAACAGAATTAACTCAGCATTTAAAAGCACCGACCCGAATAGGCTCGTCACAACAATTGAAGAAAACTTTAATATTCCCATTGATCACTACGTGAATATAAACTTTTGCGCCTTCAAAGAAATCGTTACAGCAGTAGATGGCGTCAAGGTTCCATTTTTGTTTCCAACACGAGATAAGAAAACCGGCTTAAATGTCACGGCACCGGGCTGTATCAACTTTGATGGTGATACAGCACTGGCATATGTTCGCTCAAGATCTGGCTATAGATATTTTGATACGACAAAACAAAAATGGGTCGAAGATCCAACTGGCGACCTCGGTCGAATTAGCCGTCAGCAAGACTTCTTGCGACGTTCAATGCAACGTGCGCTTGACAAAGGTTCTTCAAGTCTCTCAGTGGCCAACAACTTGTTGAACGCGGCGCTCAAAAATGTAATCACCGATGATCAACTCACACCTCGTGGCATGTTGACACTCGCCCAGGCGATGCGCGATTTAAACACGCGCACGGTTGCCACGTATACGATCGAGTCTTATCCAAAACGAATTGGTGAGATGTCTGTTTTGATTCCTTCAATTAAGTCAGAAACAATGCAACAAATCTTGGGGATTTTTCAAGGCAAAACTTCTCTCACTGTGCAAGGTGCCGCGATGCATAAAACAGAAGGCTTGAAAATTCAACTGATAAGTCAGCGAACAGTCATCGGTAAAACGATGTCGCCGACCACGACAATTCCAAATACGACACCATCGCAAAAGACAGTCGGTGTTGTACCACCCAACGATCCAGCCTGCCGCTAAGCGAATCGCGGTCACGATAAAACTTTCGTGAGTACAATTGCGCGGGGGCACTAAATGGAGATTCTGAGAGCAATAATTCTCGTTGGCGTTTCATATGCGCTCGGTACATTTCCAAGTGCGGCAATCGTTGCTGGGCGCAAAAATCTTGACATCACAAAGGTTGGTTCTGGAAACCCCGGCGCTTCAAATGTGATCCGCAATCTCGGATGGAAAACCGGTCTAGCGGTCTTTTTAATGGACATGGCTAAAGCGGCGCTTGCTGTCGGTATTGCATGGGGCATTACATCAGATCAACGAGGTCCGTTGTCATATATATGTTTGTTCGCAGCAATTCTTGGGCACTCTTACCCAGTCACGCGCAAATTTAAAGGCGGTAAAGGTGTCGCCTGCGGTGGCGGTGGAATGTTCGTGCTGTTTCCGCTGACCAGTTTGGTTTTATTCAGTTCATGGTTCGTACTAACAAAGACGACCCGCAAAGCGTCGATTGCATCGCTGACTATTTCAATCGCCTTGCCATTCGGTATTTATTTTGAAGGGGCCGAAAACCGGGAGATCGCCGCTACGGTTGCACTCGTTGTGTTTATCATTGCTAAACACTTGCCAAACTTACGTCGACTGAAATCGCACGTCGAACCAGACATCTAGTCCGACCTAGGTCTGCATCGCAAATGATCACAGCACTCAACACATTTTTTGAATGGCTCAAAGAGTCTTCGTCGTCTCCTTGGTTTTACGTAATTATTTTTGTGATCGCCGTGTTTGACTCGGTACTACCGATTGTCCCAAGTGAGACACTCGTAATTATCGGGGGTGTAAGTGCTGGAAGTGGGTCACTTTCAATTGCGTTGGTGATTCTTTGCGCCGGTGGTGGTGCTTTTATTGGCGACAACTTAAGTTATTTTCTGGGCCGAGAAGCAAGCGACTGGGTAATCAAGCGGCGCACGCGCACCGAAAAAGGTGCAAAACAAATGGCCAAAATTATTGAACAGATTCATGATCGCGGCGGAATGTTATTAATCACTGCACGATTTATTCCGGGCGGACGAACATTGCTCACTCTCTCGTGTGGGGTTACTCGTCAACCTCGTAAATGGTTCGTCGGTTGGGCTGTTGTGGCTGCCAGCGTGTGGTCGTTGTATGCATCTTTACTTGGCTTCGTCGGTGGAAAGTCTTTTGCTGATAATCACACCAAAGCTTTTCTGATTGCATTTGCTGGCGCATTTGGGGTGACTGTATTGGTCGAGGCTATTCGCGCTATCTCACACAGAATTAGCAAAGCAAAGTAAATCGGTTAGCAAGCGGCTGTAAAGTTATACGCAGTGACTCTGCGATTGACCGTTGACTCAAAAACCTGGAGTCAACATATTCATAATCATGCCCAAGGTTTTGGCGATGTCATTCCTGTTGTAAAAGGCAACGGATACGGCTTTGGTCGAACAATACTCATGCCACATGCTGCTTCGCTTGCCACAGAAATTGCTGTTGGCACAGTTTTTGAAGCGCATGATGTCCCGCCAGGTTGTATCGCAATTGTTCTTACCCCTGCTGGCAGCGAAATACCTAAGTCATTGCCAACAAATGCAATCTTGACAGTTGGTTCAGTTCAACATGTCAAAAATTTACGAGCAAATTCGTGGCATGGATCAGTAGTCGTCAAACTTCGTTCAAGTATGAACCGATATGGGGCTAACCAAACCGAACTCGCCGACTTAACTGCAGCGATTGCAGACTCAGAATTAACTCAAGTTGGTTGGTCAATCCATCCACCTCTTGATGGAAGCCCAGATGATCACATGGTCGAAATAAAAAACTGGATGCTGCAATTAACTTCAGACCTGCCATGGTTTATAAGTCATATCAATGCAAAAAATGCAAACACATTGCGCAAAGAGTTTTCGCAAAACAAAATTCGTGTTCGCAGTGGCACGGCGCTGTGGCTCGGGGATAAATCAATGATTAATCTCACAGCCGATGTGCTGGACCTTCGTTCAGTCACGAGTGGCGAAACCGCTGGCTACCGCAATACGAAGATCACTCAAGATGGAACAATCTTGATGATCGGTGCAGGAACAAGCCACGGCGTGCAACCTGTCGGTGCAGAACTAAGTCCATTTCACTTCAATAAATCCCGCTTAGACCTTCTTGAGCCATCGCACATGCACACTTCAATGGCATTTCTACCTAGTGACGTCAAATCACCTCGAGTTGGCGACAGCGTCGATGTGCAACAACCTCTAACTCGCGTTTATCCAGACATTATTTCTTGGCTGTAAAAATGTCCATGCACACGAGTAATCGTGAGTCAGACGGCCGCATTGCAAGTTTGGATGTGATGCGTGCGATTGCGCTTTTTGGCATCATCGTGCTTAATTACCACGGGTACCTAAATTTTCAGGGCGTTTCAACTTCAAACGAACCATCAATTTTTGAACGCTGGTGGCATCCATTTGAAGGTGTTTTGGCGAATCCGTTTCCTGTTGGTTTCGTAATGGTCGCCGGCATGGGTGTCGCGCTTCTCTTCAATCGCGATCACACAGCACAGCAAAATAGCGACAGCATCTCCGACACTCGGTGGCGACTTGCACGACGTGGCTTGTTTTTGTTCACACTTGGCTACGGCGTTGAATGGGTGTGGGCGGGCACAATCTTGCCGTATTACGGTGCTTACTTTCTGATCGGTAGCATCATCGCAACTTGGTCGCGAGCCAAACTAATTATGCTCAGTGCATTTTCAGTCTTGGCAGCCGCACTTATCGAGTGGTGGCGTCTTGAGCAATTATTCAACGGCAACTTGACTCTTTGGCTCTCGCCAGCCGCACCGAATACACCACGCGATTTACTTATCCGTCTGTTCATTGACTACACACATCCAATATTTCCATGGTTGATGTTTTTTATCGTCGGTATTCTGCTGGGTCGGGTGTATACGCAAATTGCCGCACTACGGCGGAAGCTTTTTACTTTCGCTTCTGCAGCAGTGGTCTTTGCCTACACACTTAACTCAATCGTTAACTCGCGATCGTTTGACGAGTCTGGCTCTGACGAACGATGGTCGCATCTCGCGTCAACACAACCGTTCGACCGAGGAATACTTTATGTTGCCGCGTCAATTGGGGTAGTCATCGCAGTTTTTATGCTCGTCACAGTTTTGTGTGAGCGCTACGGCGAGACACTAATTGTGCGGCTTGCGCAAACAACTGGACAAATGACGCTGACAATTTATCTCGCACATATTTTTATTTATAATGCGGTCGTTAACTGGTGGCATCTAGTCACGCCAACTGGTTTAGACACAGCGATGACAATGAGTATTGCTGTTTATATTTCTGCAATTATTTGGGCTAACTGGTGGCACCATCATTACGGTCGCGGACCAGCCGAACGTATCTATCGCCACTTCGGTGGCTAACGATTTAATACTCGCCGAATTACGTCACTCGAGTCGTGGCTTCGCCAACTTCTAAATATTTTTTCGTTGCCACAACATCTCGAATTCGCTCGAATCCATCAAAAACTTCGACGTAACTAGTTGGTAGTGGAGAGATCGCCAACCTGATGCAATCTGGTTGACGAAAGTCTCCAATGACGTTGCCGAAAATTCGCATCGCTTCAGAAATTTTCTGTGCATCTGAGTGGCGAACTGAGATGTGCCCGCCACGCCGCTTTGAATCACGGGGCGTGACAACCGAAAATCCGAGTGGTGCGAGCCAAGCGTCATGTAATGCCAACATCAACTCGGTGCCCTGCGCTGCCTTTTGTGCAATCGCCGACAAACCCGCTCGCTCAATCATCGAGAATGCAGTCGTCACACAACGCATACCAATAATGCTCGGACTGGCAACCTGAAAACCACGCATGCCAGAGGTGCGATCAAAACCTTGTCCCATTGCGAACTGATCGTCTTGAGCGAACCAACCTTGTATCGGCACACTCAGTTCGCTTTGCACTCGGTGGCTCACATATAGCCACGCCGGCGAACCAGGACCAGAGTTGCCATATTTATACGTACAGCCAACTGCAAGATCAACTTTGTCACGGTCGTACTGCATCGGCACAACTCCGACTGCGTGACTCGCATCCCAAACAAAAAGTGCACCAGCATCACGAGCGAGTTGCGTGAGTTTGGCGACATCATGAAGAACTCCCGAGCGATACTGAATCACTGACAAAGAAACAAGCGCGACATCATCGTTTAAAACAGCAGAAAGCATTTCTGGTGAAACAAATTCTTCGCCATCGTCATCATTGATTAATACAAGTTTCAAACCACGCTGCTGGCAAATGCCTTCCAAGATATAACGATCAGTCGGAAAGTTTGCAGTATCTGTGATCACAGTTTTACGTTCGGGTCGCGCTTTAACGGCCGCACTACAAAGTTGATAAAAATTTACACTCGTTGTATCGACAGACAACATCTGGCCAGCAGCCACACCTAAAGAAGCGCGCCCAATTAAATTGCCAACTGACTGCGCTTCGTCTATCCACTCAGACCAACCAGAAACAAGCTTCGTCGCCCACTCGTCACGTAGGTACGTACCCACAACATTTATGACTTCCTTCGGCATGCGACCAAGTGAGTTACCGTCCAAATAACACAACGAAGGGTCGGAAATCATAAATTCATTGCGATACTCGGCAAGCGGGTCAGATGCATCAAGCGCTAAGGCTGTACTTCGCAAAGTCAGGTCATTTGACATACGATCACCGTATATGAATTCAGCCGATAATTCTAAAAAATTTGAATCTGCGGTCACTTATTCGTCTTATTTAAACGTCGATGCACTATTGGATCTACAAAAGCCTCGCTCAGATGGCCCTGAACACGACGAAATGTTGTTCATTGTTGTACACCAAACATACGAGTTGTGGTTTAAATGTGTTTTGCACGAATTGGCTAGGGCACAAACCCTTTTAGAGAATGGCAGCAGTTTCGATTCATTGTCTGTGCTTGGTCGCGTGCGGACCATTTTTAAAGTCCTTGTAAGTCAAGTAGATATTTTAGAAACAATGACGCCGTTGCAATTTAATTCATTTCGTGATCGCCTAGAAGCCGCAAGTGGTTTTCAATCTGTGCAATTTCGCGAACTTGAAGCGGTGCTCGGGCGCCGAGACGACACGATGGCTGACCATCTCGATCCAAATAGTCCAGCACGAAAGCGTCTGACCGACGCAATGAATCGCCCAGCACTATGGGACTCGGTTATTAGTTATCTCGTGAAACATGGTCACAAAATACCAACAGAAGTAACCAAACGAAATATCGCTGAGAGTTACGTCGCAAATGACGCGGTGCAAGAGTCACTTGCAAACGCCTACCGCCAAGACCCGCAAGTAGCAATGTTGCTTGAACGCTTGATTGATATTGATGAAGGTTTACAAGAATGGCGCTACCGTCACGTCAAAATGGTTGAGCGAACTATCGGCATGAAGCACGGCACTGGTGGGTCAAGCGGTGTCGCATATCTAGCGTCAACATTGTTTAAGCCGATATTTCCTGACTTGTGGGCCGTGCGCTCGCGCTTCTAAGAAATTAGCAATGCAAACCGAATGGTCTTCGCTACTTCAATCTGAGTTTGAGAAACCATATTTTAAAAAACTTCAAGAGTTTGTCACCCAAGAGCGCCGACAATTTTCTGTCTACCCATCGCCCGAAAATGTCATGGCTGCTTTAGAACTGACAACTTATGCTGACACACGAGTTGTAATTCTCGGTCAAGACCCGTATCACGGGGTAAATCAGGCACACGGATTGTGTTTTTCTGTGCAACGCGATGTTGTGCATCCCCCATCACTAAAAAATATTTTCAAAGAATTACAATCTGATTTGAAAATCAAACCTCCGATTCACGGCAACCTTGAACAATGGGCACGACAAGGTGTGTTGATGCTGAATACAACGCTTACAGTTCGTGCCGGTGAGGCTGGCTCTCATCAAGGCTTCGGTTGGGAAACTTTTACTGACGCCGTAATTCGTATCGTCAACAACAAGTCGCATCCAGTTGTGTTTGTATTATGGGGAGCCTTCGCCAGAAAAAAGAAATCGCTAATTGATGCAACGAAACACCACATTATTGAGAGCGCACATCCGTCACCACTGTCAGCGCACAACGGCTTCACTGGATCTCGTCCATTCACGAAAATTAATGATGCTTTAACCCGTGCGAACCTGAGCACAATTGACTGGCTCGTTAGCTAACCAGATGATTAGTTAGCGTATAACTCGTATGGGCACCGTTCGTCGACACGCATTTGTTGAATGCGACGCAGACACTGTTTGGGCTTTTGTTGGGGCACCCGAACGACTGCATGAATGGTTTCCAATCACTGGTTGCCGAGTTGAAGGATCAAAGCGCTGGATCACTCTGGCTGCTGGCATCGTGTTCGAAGAAGACATTGTCACGCTCGATCATGACTTGCGTCGATTTCAATACAAGATCGTCAACAACTCGCTGATCAAGTTTCATCTTGGCACGGTTGATGTCATACCCGATGGCGAAAATCGTTGTTTGGTGATGTACTCAACCGACATGGACCCAGAAGTTTTGGCTCTACCGATTGCAGGGGCTGCAAGCGTAGGTCTGGCAAAAGTAAAACAAATGTTTGACGGCAAATAAATATGGGTCGCAAGATTTTGTTTATCACTACCGATCAGCAGCGTTACGACGCACTCGGTTGCAACGGTGGAACTATTGCTCGCACACCAAATATTGATGCTTTAAGCAAAGCAGGCATCACATTTGATCGCGCGCATCCACAAAATGTTGTGTGCATGCCGTCGCGCAGCACAATGATCACCGGCCAACATGTCAGCACACACGGTGTATGGATGAACGGCGTGCCGCTGCCAACCGACGCGCCAAGCATTGCCAACGATCTGCGAAGTGTTGGTTATGCAACTGCACTAATCGGTAAAGCACATTTTGAGCCGCTGCTTGATCCATTTCTGCGATTTACAGAAAATCAGTTGGGCAATCAACGCAAAACAACTAACAACCCTGACGACCCGCATCGCGGTTTTGACTTCATGGAGTTATCGACGCACGGTGCAGTTGGCCAGTTGCATTATTCGCAATGGGTTCGTGACAATCATCCCGAGGCGATTGCTGGTTACTACCAAGTGCTCGATCATGAATTGCAAGTCAATGCGCAAGGTGGTGGCGACACGAATGCGCCGCAAGTAAAAAATAATCCGATTCCAACTGAGTGGTATCACACGCATTGGGTGGCTCAACGCACAATCGATTGGCTGAACTCGTTGCCGGCTGATCGTGACTGGTTTTGTTGGATGAGTTTTCCTGATCCACACCACCCGTGGGATCCACCGGCGTCTGAGTTGCATCGTGTGCCGTGGCGCGAACTCGATCTGCCAGTCGGTTATATCGAAGACAAATCAAAACGCGAAAAAGTTCTTGACGACAAATTGCGTCATTGGCGTGGTTGGTATGACGGAACTTTTGTTTCGAATTATGAAGCACCAGCGCATTGGGTGCCAGCGTCGTTGACCGCCGATCAAGTGCGCGAAGTAAACGCATTTACGCACGTTGAAAACGAACTGATCGACGACGCAATTGGTGATGTACTCAACGCAATTAACGCGCGCGGCTGGGCAAATGATTTAGATGTTGTCTACACAACCGATCATGGCGAGTTTCAAGGCGACTTTGGTTTGCTATTTAAAGGTCCATATCACGTCGACGCGCTGATGCGTCTTCCACTTATTTGGCGACCGGCACCGAGCGCAAATGCAACTCCGGCACGAGTTAGCGCACCGGTTGGTTTAGTTTCACTGGCAGCAACTTTTGCCCACATCGCCGGCATCGAGCGGCCAAAGTACACAGAAGCGCCGCGCTTACCCGTCGACGATAGCGATGCACAAAAACTTGGCCACGAGCGCGTGCTCACAGAATGGGACAGCGTGCTGTTCGGCAAAATCGTGCATCTGCGAACGATTTGTCGCGACAATTGGGTTTGTACGGCGGCACTTGATGGCACGATGAACAAATCTGGCGAAGGCGAACTTTATGACTTGGTGAACGACCCATTACAACATCTCAACCGTTGGAACGATGATTCGGTACGTTCTTTGCGAGATGATCTACTTAGCGACATGTGGGATAGTTTGCCAGCACAAGTTCTGCCGTTGCGCAATATGGACGCCCCCGTCTAACAACTAAACGGCAGGTATTTGTTGCGCGATGCAATGAATTCCTCCGCCACCATGCGCAAGAATCTCACCAATCCCAAGACCGATGATGTCGCGATCTGGAATATATTCGCCAAGCAGTGCCAACATTTCGCTGTCTGCATCGTGACCACAAACTGGCACAATTACAGCGTCATTGCAGATATAAAAATTTAAATACGGCACGGCTGCACGCACGCCATCTGTAACAACGAACGGCAGTACCGGTATTTCATGCACATTTAAGCCTGCGGCTTTTGCGACTGCGATATTGGTCGCGCATCGAGAAAAATCTTCTTCACTCTTGTCATCACAACCCTGCATGATTACATTTTTCTCACCAATAAATGCAGCGACATTATCAACATGCCCGTCGGTGTCGTCGTCTAACGCCAACCCAAATGGCAACCAAACAACTTTTTGTTGGCCAAGTTCTTGACACAGTCGCATAGCAATCTGCTCGCGTGAAAGTTTCGGATTGCGGTTTGGGTTCAATAAACACTGCTCGGTTGTTATTAAAGTGCCGGCGCCATCAACATTGAGCGAGCCACCTTCAAGAACCATATTTATTTTGCGCGTTTTATGACCCGCGTAGTCGGCCCAACGCATGGCAATCGTTGCGTCTTTGTCGAACGGCCTAAATTTTTCTCCCCAGCCATTAAATACCCAGCAAGTTGCCACGAGTTCATTGTTTTCGATTATGTAATTTGGCCCAGAGTCGCGAAACCATGCGTCATCAATTTCAAGCACAACGACATCAACATTTTCGGCACAGGCCTTACGCGCTGCATTTAAATCTTCGTGGTTGGCAATCATCGTCACGGGTTCATAGCCCGAAATCGTGTTCGCCAACGCGGCGTGAGCAGTTTGCGCCTCAACTAAACGCGAGCCGTAAATCGCGGGTCTTGCTGGCCAACAAATGACAGTGCGTTGATGCCGAGCGAACTCGGCTGGCATGCTCACGTCTCGGATCCATCCAATGTCATCAGCGGCTTATATAACTCTGGGCGCCGGTCACGAAATAATCCCCAGAAAGTTCGAGCAAGTTTTTGGGCCTCAAGATCAAAACTTGCGAGCAATACAGTTTCTTCAGTTCGATTTGCTTCGGCAACTTTTGCGCCGGTTGCATCACAGATAAACGAACATCCATAAAAAGTTATTTCTGTGGCGCGACCAACTTCGCGGCCAGTGCGATTTGATGCCATCACCGGGGTGAGGTTGCTCGCAGCATGACCCTGCATCGCCCGTTGCCAATGACCAGAAGAATCAAGTTCGGCATTCGAAGGCTCACTGCCGATTGCTGTTGGGTATAACAAAATTTCTGCGCCACGCAATGCCATCACACGGGCCGCTTCTGGAAACCATTGATCCCAACAAATACCAACACCGATTTTTGCGTGTTTTGTTTGCCAAACTTTAAAGCCAGAGTCACCTGGACTGAAATAAAACTTCTCGTTATACCCCGGCCCATCTGGAATATGACTCTTGCGATAAGTGCCGAGCACTTTGCCATCGGCATCAATTATCGCCACCGAATTAAAAAGCGAATTATTAGCCCGCTCATAAACACTGATCGGTAAAACAACATTCAGTTCTTTAGCAACTTTCGCAAAGTGTTCAACGGTCGGATGAGTTGCCATTTCTACTGCACGTTGCAAATCTTCTGATGTTTGATCCTTGCAAAAATAATGACCTTCAAATAATTCTGGGATTAAAATAATTTGTGCACCCTGTTTTGCCGCGCTACGCACAAGTCGTTCAGCAGTCGCAATATTTGTTGCGACATCTTGAGACATCGACATCTGTAGTGCAGCGACTGTAACTTTGCGCATAATTTATTTACCCAATTGCTCTTTGATCGCGCTGACAACTTCTGGGGCATCTGGAGCGACAGTGGGATTAAACCTGCAAACCACTTTGCCGTCTCGCCCAACCAAAAACTTTTCGAAGTTCCATCGAATGTCACCCGAATGCCCCTCAGCATCAACTACTGGTGTCAAAGTTTGGTAGAGCGAATGTCGCTTTTCACCATTGACGTCAACTTTTTCTGACATTGGAAAAGTTATGCCGTAGTTTGTTGAACAAAATGTTTCAATCTCACTGGCACTACCTGGCTCTTGGGCGCCAAATTGATTGCACGGCACACCAAGCACCGTAAAACCCTGCGCTGAAAAGTCATTCTGCAGAGCCTCAAGCGCTGTGTACTGCGGCGTCAATCCACACTTCGAGGCCACATTCACGACAAGAGTGACCCTGCCCTTTAGAGAACCGAGAATATCTTTGGCGCCGGTTAGACCGGCAATTTTTACTTCGTATACCGACATTTTGTTGCTTCTTTCTATGGTTAGAAACTCGTGTGGCAAGACTACTCAAAGACCTGCTACACAACACAGGTGCCTAGATCACAGTTTGACGCCGAGTTTTTTAAGCGCTTTTATTCAACGACGCCAATGCATTCACGTCACAAGATCGAAACACTCGCCTCGGCCGTGCATCACTTTTGTAAATGGTGGGATATTCCAGTGCGCTCAGTTTTAGATGTGGGTGCAGGTGTTGGATACTGGAGCGACTGGTATCGCAATAATTATTCGCGCACGAAAGTTGTTTCTGTAGATGTCAGCGAACATGCCTGCAAGAAATACGGCCACGAGAGACGCGATATCAGTTCATGGACACCGACTAGAACATTCGACCTTGTTATTTGTCAAAGCGTATTGCAATACCTTGACGATCAGGCTGCTCGGTCGGCAATTAGAAATTTAGCAAAAGCGACTAAACATGTTTTATTTTTTGAAGTACCAACAAAAAGTGATCTTCGCCATAATGTCGACCGTGAAGTTACAGATTTGGAGATCTACTCACGCACTGGCGCTTGGTATCGACAAGAGCTCTCACGAAATTTCAAACAAGCAGGTGCTGGATTATGGATTTCAAAAACCAGCACAATTGTCATGTATGAATTGGAAGGCAATAACTGATACGTCAAATTTGAACCAGAGCCGTAGTCTTAAGTTATGAATTCTGCAGGCGAAAATCATCCTTACGAACTGGCAAAAGTCGCCGCAGACTGTGTCGTAAAAAAGTTTGCCGGACAACACGACATTCTTGCTGTTCTAGGTTCTGGTTGGGCACATGCAGCATCTGTACTCGACGCAACAAACGAAATTTCTGTAACAGATATTCCGGGTTTTACTAAGCCATCGGCAATAGGTCATGGTGGAACTTTAAAAAGTGTCTCAGTCGGAAAGTCTCGAGTTTTGTTACTCACAGGTCGAACACATCTGTATGAGGGTCACGGTGTGAATTCAGTTGTACATGCAGTTCGCACTGCGGCGTTTGCTGGTTGCAAGACTGTTGTTCTTACGAATGCTGCTGGTTGCTTGCGTCAAGATTGGGGGGTTGGTGCCACGGCACTAATTTCGGACCATATCAATCTCACTGGGTTCTCACCGTTGACTGGTGACGATGCGCCAGCACCATTACACGGACGTTTCGTAGATCTCACAGATGCATACAGTTTGCGATTGCGCACGATTGCTAAAAGTGTTGACTCAAATTTGCATGAGGGTATCTACATGGGGTTTCACGGCCCACACTTTGAAACACCCGCAGAAATTCGTGCCGCACGCATTTGGGGTGCCGATCTTGTCGGCATGTCAACAGTGATGGAGACTATCGCTGCTCGGCACATGGGCATGGAGGTTCTTGCGCTATCACTAGCGACAAACCTTGCCGCCGGAATCTCTGGCGAAAAACTTTCAGGTGACGATGTGGTTGCATTTGGCAAAGCATCTGCAACACGGGTCGGTAGTTTGCTGGCGAATATCCTCAAACAAATCGATATCGAAAACAACAAACCATGAGCAACAACTCATCCAACCAAGATCGTATTGCGGTCATCAACGCCCAGATCGTGACGGTTGATGAATCTGGTTCGGTTATTGATAATGGTTCACTAATTGTTGGCGCGAACGGCGCAATACGAGCAATCTCAAGTGGCGAAATAAACCACAATGCAAAAGAAATAATCGATGCTCGCGGTGCAATCGTGATGCCAGGTTTAATTAACACTCATACGCACCTTGGCATGACTTTGTTTCGCGGACTTGGCGACGACATGAGCCTTGAAGATTTTCTTTCACGACTAATGCCTGCCGAAGTAAAAGTTCTCAATTACAACGCCGTTCATGCAGGCACGCAGCTAGCAGCGCTTGAATCGCTACTCGGCGGAATTACAACTGCATTAGATATGTATTACTTGCCAGATGCTGCGTTGGATGTTGCAAAGTCAAGCTCTATGCGAATTCAGACTGGACCAAACTTCTTAGAGTCAGATGGCCCAGAGCCACTTGCATATAACGATCGGCTTTCGTGGGCTGCTAAATGGCTCGAATCACCACGCGATCAGACTGGTTCAACTGGTTGGATTGCCCCCCACAGCACATATTTACTTGGCGAAGATCACTTGCGCACACTTGCCGCTCTTGCATCAAAATATGAGGCTCGAGTTCATGTACACGCGGCTGAAACTGTTGGTGAGATGCAACTAGTTGCTAATCGTCATGGTGGTCGAACGCCAATTCAAGTTCTCGCCGACACAAATTTATTGCATCGCAGTGTTCTGGCGCATGGAGTGCATCTAAGTGATGCAGATATCTCGCTAATCGCTAATAATTCAGCAACCGTCGTTCATTGTCCTGCATCAAATTTTAAACTCGCAAGCGGTATTGCGCGTATTTTAGATTTGCAACAAGCAGGAGTGAACATAGCACTCGGCACAGATGGCCCTGCTTCAGGAAACGACATCGACTTATGGATTGCAATTCGCCTAGCTGGATACATGCAAAAAACTGCTGCCAAAAACCCCGCGGTTTTGCCGGCACTAGATCTTGTACGCATGGCAACAATTAATGGGGCGCGTGCGCTGCAACTTGATCACATGATTGGCTCTCTTGAAGTAGGCAAACAGGCAGACTTGATTGTGCTTGATGCAGATTCACCTTCACTCACCCCGACGTTTGATCCACACACGACTATTGCAACTTGTGTAACTCGAGCCGATGTGCTGCATGTAGTAGTTGACGGCAAATTAGTCGTTAAAGATCGTAGATGTCTGACGATCAATCACCAAGCAGCAATAACCGCAGTGAAAGCACTCGGCAAACAAGTGTTGGCAAGCGTCAACAATAACTAATTGCTGATTCGGCACTACTGTAGGTCAATCATGACAACTCAAATCGATTGGACTGCCTTGCGAACTGCAGCATTGGCCGCAGCAGAAAATGCCTACGCCCCATATTCGAAATTTCATGTTGGTGCGGCTGCACTAGTTGATGATGGTCGAATGATCACTGGTTGCAACGTTGAAAATGCTTCGTATGGTTTGGGACTTTGTGCTGAATGCGGACTCATCAGCGAACTCATGGCTTCTGGTGGTGGCAGACTCGTAGCCGTATGCACTGTGGGCAATAAGCAACCAGTGACACCATGTGGTCGATGCCGGCAGTTGCTGTGGGAGCATGGTGGTGCCAATATGTTGCTCGAAGTAAACGGTGTGCCGCGAAAACTTAGCGAAATGCTGCCAGTTGCGTTTCCTGAAGAGTCTGTGTTTGTAAACCCAGAAAGTTCACCGAAATGATCACCCAAGACGGCTTAACAGCAGCGCAAACAGAATTTTTCAGTGAAAATGGCTATCTGGTTTTGCCAGATTTTGTAGACGCACAAGCATGCTTAAAACTTCGTGAACGAGCCATGGTTCTTGCCGAAAAATACTGTCCATCACCAGAACAGGCAACCGTGTTCACCGCTGACGGCACTGCAGTGCATGCATCAGATGACTATTTTTTAAGTAGCGGCGACAAGATTCGTTGCTTCTTTGAAAAAGACGCTTTCAATGAGCGCGGCGAATTGCGTCAAGATGCACACTTATGTTTAAACAAGCTCGGCCACGCAATGCATGATCTTGATTCGGTGTTCAAAGAATTCAGTCATTCAAGTCGTCTTTCTGCAGTTGCACAGTCGATCGGTCTAAAGCAAGAAAAATTATTGCAATCGATGTACATCTTCAAACAACCGCGCATCGGTGGCGAAGTTACGAGTCACGTCGACCACACATATTTATGGACAGAACCACAATCAGTAATTGGTTTTTGGTTTGCAATTGATGATGCAACAACCGAGAATGGTTGCATGTGGGCACTGCCCGGCGGTCATCGGATGCCAGTTAAATATCGCAATCGACTGACCACTGATCGCAAGTCGACCTTCAACGAAATTTTTGATTCAACTCCGTATCCAACGACGGGTTTGGTGCCGCTTGAAGCACCGCGCGGAACTTTAATTTTGCTCAACGGCACTCTTCCTCATCGATCTGGCCCAAATACAAGCGACAAACCACGACATGCCTACACGATTCATGCAATTGATGGAACCGCCAGTTATCCGAGTGACAATTGGCTTCAGCGCTCGTCATTGCCGATGAATGGTTTTTCGAACTAAAAAATATTAACTAGCAAGAATCGCACCGGTTGCAGATGTGCCGAGACGAGTTGCTCCTGCGTTAATCATTTCAAGCGCCGTTTCACGGGTGCGAATGCCACCGCTGGCTTTAACACCAATCAAGTCACCAACAGTAAGTCGCATTAATTCAACAGCATGAACTGTTGCTCCACCAGATTTGTGAAACCCAGTCGATGTCTTTACAAAATCTGCACCATTGGCAACAGCCACACGACATGCGGCAATTATTTGCTGATCTGTTAATGCCGACGATTCAATAATTACTTTTAGCAACGCCTGCTTGTTGCTTGCCGTAGAAATGGCTTTGCGAACTGCAGCAACTTCATCACCAAGTTCTAGCCAGTTTGCTGAATATATAAAGCCAAGATTTAAGACCATATCTATTTCTGTTGCTCCGTTTTCAATCGCCCGTGTGGCTTCGAATGCTTTTACATCCCCAGCGTGAGCCCCAGATGGAAACCCGACTACGCACGCGATTGCAATCTCTGCAGGCACTAAACCGACCGACAATGGAAGAAAAGATGGAGAAAAACAAACAGCGGAGACATTGAACTTGCGAGCCTCTGCGCAAAGATTCGTAATTTCAAGAGAAGTTGCCTCAGGAGCCAACAGAGTATGGTCAATATATTTTGCAAGTTCCTCGGAAGTCATTACTCCGTTACCTTAATTCGTCGTTTCGCTTTTTTGTTATTGACGATTAACGGGTAGCGTTTTGCCCTGAGATGGCAACGCTGCGATTTAACTACGGGACAATGGGCTCGGGCAAAAGCACACTCGCGCTGCAAATTAATCACAATTTGACAAGTCGGGGTCTGGCCGGATTGTTGCTCACGAAACTTGATCGCGACGGTGGACAAGTCACTAGTCGGCTCGGTGTTTCGACGCCGGCAATTGAGATGGCACCTGACCTAAACCTGTTCGACCTTGCAGTCTCGCGTATGCCGCTGCAATTCATTGTTTGTGATGAGGCGCAATTTTGCACGATTCAACAGTGCGACCAACTTGCCTTAATTGTCGACGAACTTCATGTTGATGTTTATGCCTTTGGTTTGATTACAGATTTCAAAGGCTTGCTGTTTGATGGCACACGACGACTACTCGAAATTGCTGATCAACGCATCGAGATGCAAGTTGAAGCACGCTGTTGGTGTGGGGCACGTGCAACTAATAACGCGCGTTTAGTAAACGACAAAGTTGTGCTTGAAGGCGAAACCGTGATGGTTGGCGATACCGACAAAAATACTGTTGCGCCATTATTCGGCGATGTCGTGCGTTACGAATTACTTTGTCGAAACCACTATCGCAAAAAGCAAATCTCGGCTAACTAAAAAACGTTTAGCAAGTCGACAATGAAAACAAGTGTTTCGTTGCCTTTGATTACTCCGCCTGCTCCACTACTTCCGTAACCCATGTCGGGCGGAATCGTCAACTGACGTCGACCCCCAACTTTCATTCCGACAACACCGTTGTCCCAGCCCGAAATAACTTGACCTTCACCTAGGCCAAACTCAAACGGCTCATTGCGATCCCATGATGCATCAAATTGTGTCGCAGTACTCCACGCCACTCCGACGTAGTGCACCGAAACATTTTTGCCGCGCACAGCTTCTAGGCCGTCACCGACTGTTATATCTTCAATCACTAGGCCACTAGGTGCTGCAGTTTTTGGAATCTTGACTTCTGGTTTGGTATTTGACATCCCTGCAGACTACT
>ERZ889217.557-NODE-557-length-21925-cov-12.792364_pt1 | contig 21925 bp, 22 predicted proteins | sample MGYA00521098_ERZ889217 | MGnify/ENA primary metagenome ERZ889217 (study PRJEB32303, sample SAMEA104408613) | aquatic metagenome | biome: Brackish water; feature: Pelagic; material: water | place: Baltic Sea | collected 2014-06-10T22:04:00 | depth 2,362 m ... | reverse complement strand
AGTTGACCGACTTTTTCATTAGGCCCGACTTCTTCCCATTCATGTCCACGTCGAATCAATGCCGACGATGAAGGTAAGAACACCAACGGTACGTTCGCTAATTTCTTCGTGCGTGTATGGCGGTCAGGGCTGACCAACTCTGCTTGGGCCACCACCGCGATTCCACTCAACAATCCAAGACCGAGCGCTAGTGCACCGCCCCGTGGGTCAATCATCGGATCACATAATGCTGAAGCCGGAGCACCAGAACCGACGACCAATCCTCCCGCTTGTAAAACAGATTCAACCGCCGTCCAGACAGGCGTGCCCTTCATGACACTTCGCAGATGAATCGGATTATCGCCAACGAACCAAACCGCCTGCGCCTCGCGAACGACATCGGCAGCGCTCTGTTGCATGGCATCGGTCCGACGCATCACCATCAATGCCTCAACCTCAATACCCAGTCGCTGTGCCCATGACTTAGCCGCTGATACCAGAATCTCAGGCTTCTCAAAAGCATCTGCCGTCGGCAACACGACCACACGTTTGGCGCGCACCTCTTCAAGAAGACGAGCATCAAGTTGATCATGAAGGCTAAAAGCGCCTCCACCCTGCAGAGCGATAATTCCAGTCATGCTTTGAGCGTACGCCTCAAAGCACCCCTCTGACTGCTCTAAGGCGTTTCAAGCAAAAGGTCTTCCAAGGATTGCCAATGCGAATTCTCCACGCCGATAGTCGAGCAGTAATCACGAATTGTTCCATGGGTTTCGCGCAAATCGGACAAGAGTCCGCCTATCGAGTTGGGATGAGCCGCTAAAAAAACCGCTGGCATCGCTGCAAAACGTTCCGCAAATCCAGGTTCCACACGAGTCGCCCACTCACGCGTACGTTGGCCAGCAATCTCACTCAACCCGTAGTCGGCCTTCACGATTTCATCATCAACGCCCAGCCCCGATAACAAAAGGGCAGCGACTAAACCAGTGCGATCTTTGCCGGCAGCGCAATGGAAAACGACGGGCGAGTTCTCTTGTGCGCTCAAAATCCGTAACGCTTGGCCGACACGCTGACCACCTTGTTGCAGCATCAAATGATATTTGGATTGCAAAAAGGCTGACTGGTCACCAGAAAATTGGTGCGCTTCGTCAAGATCCCAAGTGTGATCAATAATCGAGAGGTGATGAAAATCCACTGGGTGTTGATCAAGGGGGAAAGTGCCGCGCTCACTCAATTCGTCTGGCGTACGTAGATCAATCACCGTCTGCAGCGCTAGTGGGCGCAGCGCGGCAACATCCTCATTGGTTAGCCGATACAAACCGTCGGCACGGAAGACTTTGCGCCAAACGGTTTGGCGACCATCAGCAGTTGGGTAGCCACCAAGATCTCGAAAATTATGGACCGCCGAAAGATTGATTAGGCGGTCGGGATGGTTCACGAGGTCAGTAAGGTCACACGAAGAAATAGCCACCTTGAAAGAGTACTACCCCAAGGTAAACAGCAGGCTTTGGACTAGTTACTAATTGGTAACTAGTCTCATCACAGGACATCGGGCACGGCCCCTTTCAAGGAGAATGCAAATGACAATCAAGACCGTTGGAGTCGTCGGCTCAGGCATCATGGGATCGGGACTCGCTGAGGTCATCGCTCGCGGTGGCATGAATGTGATCGTTCGTTCACGTAGTCAGGCAACGGCTGAGGCGATGGTTGCCTCTGTCGGCAAAGGCCTATCCAAGCAAGTGGAAAAAGGTCGACTGACCGAAGAAGAAAAGGCAGCGATTCTTGGTCGGATTACTGCAGTAAGTGAACTCAGTGCTTTGGCTGACTGCGACCTCGTCATTGAGAGCGTCGTTGAAGATCTTCAGACCAAGAAATCCTTGTTCACCGAACTTGATGCGATCGTTAAGCCAACAGCAATTCTCGCGACCAACACTTCAACCTTGCCCGTCATTGAATTAGCGATGTGTACCTCTCGCCCCGAGTTGGTGTGCGGTATCCACTTCTTCAATCCTGCAACTGCAATGCCCCTTGTTGAAATCGTGCGTCCGTTGTCAGCGAGTGACTCGACCATTGAAATTGCCACTGCCTTTGCCGAGACTTGCACCAAACAACCAGTGCAAGTACTAGACCGCGCTGGCTTCATCGTCAATGCCCTGTTATTCCCCTATCTCAACAACGCCATCCGCATGCTCGAACAAGGCACCGCAAATATGGCCGACATTGACACCGCTATGAAGGGTGGCTGTAATTTCCCGATGGGACCATTCGCACTACTCGATCTAGTTGGTCTTGATACTTCGCTCGCCATCTTGGATGCGCTGTACAACGAGTTCCGTGACCCGAACTATGCCGCCATGCCCACGCTGCGACGTATGGTTGCTGCTGGCAAATTAGGTCGCAAGACCAAAGCTGGCTTCTACAGTTACTGAGGTGCGAGCCGGAGATGTGATGCCTTGGGTACTGACCCCCGAGAACATCAACGCCTTCAATCGCCCACAAATCGAAGATCCCGAAACCGAATGGAACTTTGATTCGGTGCCAATGCAAGATGATGATCTCATCGCCATCGGTGCCAATCTTGAGCCAGGCACTTTGATTCAGGCATATCGACATGGCTTGTTTCCGATGCCCATGGATCGAAAGAAATTGGGTTGGTGGAGTCCCGTCACTCGGGGAATCATCCCCCTTGATGCTGTACACATTTCGCGTTCTTTACAAAAAAATCTGACTCAATTTTCGGTGCGCGTTGATACTTGTTTTACCGACGTGATGCAAGCCTGCGGAAGTTCTGCTCGGCCTCACGGCTGGATTAACAGTGAATTCATTGACGCCTACACATTGCTACACCGCTCAGGATGGGCCAACAGCGTTGAAGTATTTTTGGATGAACAACTTGTCGGCGGTATTTACGGTGTGCGGATCGGACGACTGTTCGCCGGAGAAAGCATGTTCCATACCCAGACAGATGCTTCAAAGACCGCCCTGGTCGCCCTAGTGGCACTCCTTGACGCTGCCGGTGTGGTTTTGTTTGATGTGCAGTGGACGACCGAACACTTGAAATCGCTGGGTGCTGTGGATATCACTCGAGATAGCTACTTGAGATTGCTGAAAGAGGCGCAGAAAAGCCCAATCTTGCGACAGACTAAGACGCATGGCTGATTCAGGCGACAAAGCAGTTCGACGCGATGACCCATGGTTGATGCGCACCTATTCCGGCCACTCCACCGCGCGCGCTTCTAATGACCTCTACCGCACCAACTTAGCTAAGGGTCAAACGGGTCTGTCAATCGCCTTCGACCTTCCCACACAAACTGGTTACGACCCTGACTCGGCGATGGCCGCCGGTGAAGTGGGCAAGGTTGGCGTTCCTGTCGCTCACCTCGGGCATATGCGCACTTTGCTTGACGGTATTCCCCCGGGGCAGATGAATACATCAATGACAATCAATGCCCCAGCAGCATGGATGTTGGCCTTGTATGTTGCCAATGCGCAAGAACAAGGTGTGCCCGCTGATGCGTTACGCGGCACAACGCAAAATGACATCATCAAGGAATACCTTTCGCGCGGAACTTATATTTTTCCACCCGTCCCTTCGCGCCGCTTGATCGTTGACATGGTTGCTTGGTGTGCCAACAATGCACCCAAGTGGAACCCGATGAATGTCTGCTCGTACCACTTGCAAGAAGCAGGGGCGACGCCAGTACAGGAAATCGCTTTTTCGCTCGCCAATGCCGTCGGCATTCTTGATGCCGTACAGGATTCCGGTCAGGTTCCACCCGAACAATTCAGTCAAGTATTTGGCAGCATGTCTTTCTTCGTCAATGCCGGCATTCGTTTCATTGAAGAAATCTGCAAAATGCGTGCCTTCACTGAATTATGGGACCGCATCGGTCTCGAGCGTTATGGCGTGACTGATGAGAAAGCCCGCCGGTTTCGCTACGGCGTGCAAGTGAACTCTCTCGGTCTCACCGAAGCTCAACCAGAAAACAACGTGCAACGTATTGTGCTCGAGATGCTGGCCGTGTCACTGTCCAAAAACGCTCGTGCTCGATCAATCCAGTTGCCAGCGTGGAATGAAGCGCTTGGGTTACCGCGTCCTTGGGATCAACAATGGAGTCTGCGGATGCAACAGGTTCTTGCCTTTGAAACTGATTTACTTGAATATGCGGACATTTTTGATGGCTCAAAAGTTATTGAAAGCAAAACCGCCGAACTTCGTGACGCTGCTTGGAGTGAGTACGAAGAGATTCTTGCTTTGGGTGGAGCCTTCGAGTCAGTTGACACCCTCAAGGGTCGTCTCGTGAAATCAATGGCCGAGCGCACACGACGGATTGAAAGCGGCGATCAAGTAGTCGTCGGCGTCAACAGTTACACCGAGTTTGAAGAATCCCCTCTCGGTGGTGAAGGAAAAATCGTGAAGGTCGATCCCGATGTTGAGCGCGAGATGATTGCTGATGTCACAGCCTGGCGGGCGAATCGCGATGACAAAGCAGTCCAGGCCGCATTAAATGATTTACGCGAGGCCGCCGAATCAAATACCAACATCATGGAGCCTTCAATCGCTCTTGCTCGTGCTGGTGGAACGACTGGCGAATGGTCCAGTGTGTTACGCAAAGTCTTCGGCGAATTTCGTGCTCCCACTGGGGTCTCGGCTGCGGTCGGTAAACGACCTGGTGAATTAGCCCAAGTTGCGGCATATGTGCGCACAATCCCGGGTGGTCCACCAAAGTTGCTGGTCGCCAAACCGGGTCTCGACGGTCACTCCAATGGCGCCGAGCAAATTGCAGTTGCGGCACGCGATGCAGGGATGGAAGTGGTGTATTCGGGCATCCGTTTGACACCCGAGCAGATCGCCGCCAGTGCTCGCGACGAAGATCCAGATGTCATTGGTCTCTCAATCTTGTCGGGATCACATATGGCATTAGTGCCAGCGGTGATGGCTGAATTGAAAAAAGAAGGTGTAGAGATTCCAGTTGTTGTCGGGGGCATTATCCCCGAGGAGGATCGTCCGATTCTTTTGGCCTCCGGTGTCACCGCGGTGTACACACCTAAGGACTTCAAACTCAGTCAGATCATGCGCGATATCGCAGAGATTGCAGCGCGTAACCGCAAATAATTTTTAGACTTCGGTTACTAATTCGCCTGCAACCCAACTTTCAAGAGTTGGGCCACTTTCAAAACTTGTGATCAGCGCATAACGAGGTGCATCCCCTGGATGCACAACGACATGCCACAAACGTTGCGTGTCAACTATGTATCGCGATCCGAGAGTCAGCGGAATTCTTTGTTCTGTTGCGGGGTCGGGTAAACCATCGGGACCATTATCCATCAGCAACATATAACTATTGGGTTGATGAGTGAGTTCTGACCAAGTGCGCACAACCCAGCCCTCTGACTCCGGATTAAAACGATTGTTGTCATCGCGATGCAATGAATGAATTGCAGTTTCGCGATCCTGAGGTTCAAGTTTGATAATCCGAACACGACCAAAGTTCGCTCCGACATCATCAACATATTTTCTCAATGTCGGCGCCTTGTCAGCGTTGGATGTCCACAACGCATCCTTGTCAGTTTTCCCCTTATCCCAAAACCCCCGACAGTCAAGTTCACCATCGGCCGAAGCTAAGGGAGCAAAGTTGGTGTCGCCACCGCTCTTCCAATCCATGTATTCCAGGCATTCCCATTCAACGCTCGGCACAACAACAGGCATCGGTGTCAAAATCGCAAAACCATTTTCCTCAAGAGCAGGCAGACGATAGTGCTCAGTCACCAGCGGAATCTTGACCGACCAATGTTCTTGATTGGGCCAGAATGTTGAACCACCTTGGGTTGTCATAAAACTCAGTCTACGAATCACTCATGGGCACCGCAGGGCACTTACCCACAACTGGGCGGGATCAGGGTGCTGACGTAGTAGTTGGACCACTCGCCACGCTCGACGCTGGACTAACAGCACCAGCAGGAATCTTCAGTCTCTGGCCAGCCTGAATGTCATCAGCATCAGCTAAGACATTGAGCGCCACAATGTCGTCCACAGTGACATTAAATTTGCTAGCGATATAAGAAACCGAATCCCCTGACTGAACGAGATACATCTCATATTCAGTATCAGGGGCGAGGGTGCTCGTCGGCGGGATTGTCGTCGTCGTCAGAGCAATCATCACCGGCAAGGTATTGACAACCGTCGGTCCATCAGGACCACAGGCGGCAACTAGCCCCATGGCGCACAAGGTCCCTACAACAGTCGTAAGACGCTTTCTCACAATGTCAAAGCGTAAGACTCACCAGCTCTATTCACTACTCACCCAACAAATTAGGTATGCCGATGGCTGACATAATGCGCCAAGGCCACAAGTTCAACCTTGGCCTCGGGTAACACCGGTAATGCCTCAAGGGAATCAATCGCCTGGGCGGTCAGCGAGGAAATCAATTCTTCCATCTCGGTCAGTGCTCCTGAGTCGATGATGGCTTCTTGGGCTCGCCGAACATCGTCATCGGAAAGAACATCTAAACCGACTTTGAGCAGAACCTTCGCCTGGCTGTTTGATGCGCGCTCAACAGCCATTGCCATTAACGGTGTTGGCTTACCCTCTCGCAGATCATCACCTACTGGTTTGCCCGTCAGTGCCGTGTCACCAAAAACGCCCATCACATCATCACGCATTTGAAAAGCGTCACCGAGCGGAAGTCCATAGGCGCTTAATAACGGAAGAAGTTCTTCTTTGCGCTCAGGCGCAGCGAGCATCGCCCCAAGATGCAACGGCCGCTCAATGGTGTACTTCCCACTCTTGTAGCGACAAATCCGTTCGGTCTTATAGCGACGGCGCTCGTTGCGCGATGTACCGATCAGATCAAGTAACTGTCCGATGTTCAACTCAATGCGTAATTCGTGCCAAATCTCACGGGCTACCAAGGGTGCATCACCCATCAAGCGATCGCTATAGACAAAAGCCAAGTCACCAACCAAGATGGCAATGCCTTCTCCATATCGACGTGCTTCACCGCTTCCACCACTGAGGCGATGTTGCTCGGCGAAAACTTCATGAGTCACAGCCACACCGCGACGCGTCAACGAACCGTCCATGATGTCATCATGAAACAGTGCGAACGCATGTAAAAGTTCGAGTGCTGCACCCGTGTCAAGACTCATCAAAGAATCTGGATCTCCGCCCGCACCAACAAAACCCCAATGACTAAATGCCGGTCGTAATCGTTTGCCACCCGAATTCACAAGGCGACGAATATGTTCAACTGGGCTCGTCAGATCTTCATCAAAACTTGACCAACGGCTTTCCTCAACGCCAAGGACGGCATCAAGATGAGTTTCAATTCGTCGAGCAATCTCAACGAGCGATGGCGGAGGTGTTGAACTCACAGCGTCAGGTTAGAGGTGAATCAGGTTTCTAATCCGCTCACAACTGTGTCAATTTGCATTTTGGCGTTACCAATCCGATCGCGACAGAGGCGAATGAGTTCTGAGGCCCGTTCAACCTGACTTGCCAGAACATCAACGTCCACATCAGCCCGCTCAAGATCACTCAGTATCTTCTCAAGTTCTTTCAATGCCTCGGCGTACCCGATTTCTGAGGAATCTTTTGTTGTCATCGCTTTTCCTTTTTTTTGCTAGTTCACAGTGCTACTGATTGATCCATCGGCAACAACAGTTGTTATTTTTTCGCCCACTGACACATCAGCCGTACTACGAATCACTCGGCCATCAGCGGTACGAGTGATTGACCAGCCCCGCGCTAAGACATTCTTCGGATCAAGTAGGCGTATACGCACTTCAAGATTGTCGGTCCGTGTGACAGCGTCAAGCACTATCTGCGGCGCTCGGCGCAATAAACGTTCAACTCGCCCGGTCAAACGCTCACCTGCACGATCAACAGCTGTGCGGGTATGGATTGATATCTCGCGAGTCAGATGGTTGAGATTCTTATTTGAATCGCCAAGTTGTTGGGTGGCGACTCGCGCAACTGCATCCCACACAGTTTCTGTTTCGGTGACGAAATTCTTCACCCGATTAATCAAAGAAACTGCACAGGCCGTTGGGGTTTTATGTCTTTCGAATGCCACCTCATCAGCCACACTGGTGTCAATTTCGTGTCCAATTCCGGTGAGCACTGGCAATGGAGAGTTAGCTATCGCCAAAGCGATTTTCTCATCGTCAAAAGTTGACAATTCACTTTTGCTTCCCCCACCACGAATCACCACGATGACATCAAGGTCATCGCTCGCACCTAAGGTCTCAATTGCTCGAGTGACAGCCCCAACCGCTTGATCACCTTGAACAACGACATCGAGCAACTTCAGTTGAAAACCAAGTGCACTACTTGAGATCTGATTCTTGAAGTCCGCCCAGGCAGCGCTACTTCCACTGGTGACAACACCCACGCGCAATGGTACGAGTGCAATGTCGAGGAGACGATTGCGCTCATAGGCGCCACTCAATTTTAATGTGCGTACAAGTTCATCACGCTGCAGAGCAATATCGCCCAAGGTAAAACGCGGATCAATGCCGCGCATGATCAAAGAAAGTTTTCCAAAGGGTCCGTAGAAGTTCAGCGAACCATAAATACGCACCTTCAGACCGTCGGCTAATTCCAAACCCGCGGCACTCAAGACCGGTCGCAGTTTGACCATATCCCCCGCCCATAAGTTCACATTGAGTTGCGCTTTCTTATTGCGACTGCCTGGTTCTTGTTCAACCAATGTGAAGTAGGTGTGGCGATTCTTCGTGCTCAGACCACTAATTTCCCCCCAGACCCAGAATCCTTCCTCAAATGAATCCTCGAGCACCCCATTGATCTCGTCCACAAGTTCAGTGATGGAATAGGTCGCGACCGTACTTGGACCAGCCACAGCGACATCGGAAAAGACGTCATCAGTGCTGATGTCAAAGTCCTCGGTTCCAAAATCTTTAGCCATGAAGTGATCATTCTGCCCGATAAAAAGGTCGGCGCGGGCACTCTCGACGACTAGCGTTTGAGGTTGTGACCGGAACTCTCGTGATCTTGCGCCATGGCCAAAGTACATGGAACCAAAAAAATCTATTTACCGGCTGGCACGATGTCCCACTGTCCGATCAAGGTTGCTCTGAGGCCACGGCTGCCGGTCTCACCATGTCCCAGGCTGGGCTGTACTTCGACACTTCACACACTTCGCTACTTGATCGGGCGGTCACGACCTGCAATCTGGCCCTGGACGCCATGGGTCAAATTTGGCTGCCAGTCCAGCGCACATGGCTTTTAAACGAACGCCATTACGGGGCCCTTCAAGGTTTGGACAAGAAGGCCACAACTGAACTCCATGGTCCCGAACAAACCAAGTTATGGCGCCGTAGTTATGACATCCCACCACCGCCCGTGGAGATGACCAATCCCGAACACCCAATCAACGATCCGCGTTATCGACTGCTCAATCCCAGCGTGCTGCCAGCCACCGAGTGTCTCAAGGATGTCGTAGGGCGGGTGTTGCCCTACTGGAACGACTGCGTTGTACCTCAACTACAAGAAGGCCTGACAGTTTTGTTGGTCGCCCACGGCAATTCATTGCGCTCCCTCGTCATGCACCTGGAGGCTATTTCGACGACCGATATCGCTGAGTTGAACATCCCAACTGGAGTCCCGAAGCAGTACACATTCAATAACGACATGACTCTCAAATCAGCCGAATACCTCGGGGATGCTTTGGCCATTCAGGCGGCAGCCAAGGCCGTCGCCACCCAGGCAGGTGCATAGTCCAAACTGCGCGACCTGAGCCAACATGGGGTGTGTCCGTGGACTCATCCGCGTGACCCCTGAGACACGCTCCAGTGGTTCGCACATGTTCACGAGCCTCGTATAGTGACATCTATGGCAAGCAAAAAGTCCTACCTCGACAGTCTCCGTAAAGTCTCCCTCTTTTCTTCGTGCTCGACCAAAGATCTAGAAAAGATCGCTAAAGTTGGCGACGAAGTCACCCTTCCCGCAGGCACTCTGGTCATCGACCAGGGTCAAACTGGCCGTGAGGCGTTCATCATTATCAGCGGCACTGCAACTGTGCGACGTAACGGTAAAAAAGTCGCCGTTCTCGCCAGTGGAGCAGTCGTCGGCGAACTATCGCTGCTGGATCACGGTCCACGTACTGCGTCTGTGACCACCGATACCGATTGCGTGATGTTGGTCATCAGTCAGCGCCAGTTCTTGGCAGTGATTGACGCCATTCCTGCTCTATCGCACAAACTGCTTGCCACTTTGGCTGGCCGTATCCGTGAATTAGACCGCCAGTATTTCGGCTGACAGGTTCTCCTCATTCATCATTGCGCACTAGCGTTCTACCTGCATGAGTACGAACGATGACACCACCGCCACTCCTTCGGGTCCACGGCGTTTAAAGCCCCACCAACTCTCTATCGCCATAGGTTCTTTCATGGCGGTCTTCATTGTGTTCTCGGGCATCGTGCCTCTGATAACCGGCTGGAAAGAAGAGTCGCTTATTCATCGTCCCGTGTTCGGGGGGATCCCTGGTCCTCTGCAGTTGGCCTTCTACACCGTCATTCCAGTTTTAGTTTTGTGGGGTTCATTTAGATTCGCTGATCGAATTCGTAACTGGGAACGTGGCACATCAGACCGTCGCCGCACTACGACAAAAAATGTCAAACGTCGCCTTGCAGACTTCCGTGCTGGCGTTTATATGCGCACGCTGCTGCGTGATTCGGCCGCTGGACTGATGCACTCCATGATGTACTTCGGGTTTCTTGTATTACTGGGTGTTACCACTGCCCTTGAATTAGATCATCAACTACCAGAGAGCCTGAAGTTTCTTCATGGTGATGTGTATCGCGGCTATGTCCTCATCGGAGACCTTGCGGGCTTAGTTTTTACCGTTGGCGTTCTGTGGGCAATCGTTCGCCGCTATGTGCAGCGACCATATCGGATTCGCATTAAAAGCAAGCCAGAACACGCAATCATTTTGGGCGTCTTGTTAGCGATTGGAGTGTCCGGTTTCGGCGCCGAAATGTTCCGCATCGCCCAAAGTTCTGCACGTGGCGAAAATATGGATCACGAAAAGTGGTCCTTCATCGGTTACCCATTGGCATCCATGGTGGATGGTCTCACACCGCGCACGCTCGAGTTATGGCATCAAGGTTGGTGGATTTTCCACGTGCTTACCTTCGTGGCTTTCTTGGCAATTTTGCCAATCACAATGTTGCGACATATCTTCACATCCCCGCTGAATATGTACCTCAAAGATCGCGATCGTCCCAAGGGTGCAATGAAGGCCATGCCAAACCTCACCGAGACCTCTCTTGAATCATTCGGTGCTTCAGTTGTTGAAGATTTCACCTGGAAGCAACTACTCGACACCGACGCCTGCACGATGTGCGGACGATGCACCAGTGTGTGCCCAGCGCATGCCACGGGTAAACCGCTTGACCCACGCGAGATTGTTCTCAAGACTGGCGAAGTCATGGCGGCCACTGCTTCGCATGCCCCTGGTGGACGAGTCACTCCACCAATCGGCACTGATGTAGAAATCACGATTAGTTCGAATTCGCTGTTTGAGCGGATTAGTTCCGAAGAGATTTGGGCCTGCACCTCGTGCAAAGCCTGTGATGAAATTTGTCCAGTCAACATTGAGATTCTCGACAAGATTCTTGATATGCGTCGCTATCTCACATTGATGGAAAGCAACTTCCCGCCTGAGTTAGGAAATGCTTATCGGGCCATGGAAAACCAAGGAAACCCTTGGGGCATGAATCAGGCCGAGCGCGCTGATTGGGCTCAAGGTCTCGATGTTGACATCGTTGACCCAGGTGAAGTGTTGTCCCATGAGTACCTCTATTGGGTCGGCTGCGCCGGATCCTTTGACGACAAGAATAAAAAGGTCACGCAGTCAATGGCCAAACTTCTCAAGCGCGCGGGCATTGACGTCGCAATCTTGGGACCAAGTGAAATGTGCACGGGAGACTCGGCGCGGCGTTCGGGTAACGAGTACCTATTCCAAATGCTGGCAATGCCCAATGTTGACATGCTCAACGGTATGGGCGTGAAGAAGATCATCACCCAATGTCCACATTGTTTCAATACTTTGGCTAATGAATACCCACAACTTGGTGGAAAATATGAAGTCATCCACCACACCCAGTTGTTGGAACAACTCATCGATAGTGGACAACTTGATGTCAGTAACGCAACACTTGAAGAGCGCATTACATATCACGACTCGTGCTATCTCGGTCGACATAATGATGTGTACTTGGCCCCGCGTAAAGTAGTGGCTTCAATTAAGGGCATCGAAGTGGTCGAGATGCAACGCAATGGCACTACTGGAATGTGCTGTGGTGCGGGTGGCGCACGGATGTGGATGGAAGAGACCATCGGCACCAAGGTCAACGATGAGCGCGCCCGTGAGGCAATTAGCACCGGCGCTAGTCGAGTGGCGACAGCGTGTCCGTTCTGTTACATCATGCTTGATGACGGAGTCAAGGCTGCTGGCGTTGAGGAAGATCAAGTCAAAGTGGCTGACATTTCAATCCACTTGTTGGAAGCGATTGAAAACGGCGAACGCCTATTAGCCAATCCCCCAACCCCACTTCTGGGTCGGTGAGAGGACATCTGATGTCCTCTCACCGACCCAGAACCACAAGGTTTATGGTTTCCAGCCCCTCGAACGAAGGGCTTGCTCAAGTTCTTGGATGACGTTTCGCTCGCTTCGCACAACTTCGTGCCATGTGAAGTGGACGACAAGCCAGCCTCGTATCTGCAGAAATGCATCCCTCCTCGCCTGCTTTTGAAATTGAGCCAATCTCTCATACTTCCCCCACCCATCCAATTCGCCCGCCACTTTCCATTGGCCCCATCCAAAATCAATTCGATAACGACCAACGCTAATTTGAGTTTCGTGCACGGGTAACCCGTATGCCTTGAGGACACGATCCATACGCAACTCAAAAACTGAATCGGCCGGCCTGTCGGCGTACGGCCATGATGCGAGTATTTCTCGCATTGGTCCAATGCCAGCTCGTCCTCGTTGTGAGTGGCGTGCCACGGCCCGCTTCAGATGTTCGCGGGTAACATTTCCCGCAATCAACATCCGTTCGGTCACAGAGGGTACGGCATAAGGAACTATCGCTCCGAGATCAATCAGCGTGCGCGTAGCGTTTGTTGTCAGTATTTCTCTTTTTTGAAACGGTGCTAAATCGGCGTGATCCCGAGGGCGGTGGACAACAACCCCGCAGACTTCCCTGCCACTCGTGCGACCTTGCAAGATGATGTCAACGGGCTCGCTATTGTTTGGGGTCCATACTCCCCACAACTCAGCAGCAGAACGGTGCGATGCAATCCCCCTCCCACCTAGCGCAAGAGTCGCTGCCATAATTTTTTGCTCACGGGTTTCTGGAAAACCGAACAGTCCACTCACCTGCGAGTGTCGTGGCACAAGGACTCCGCTGGAATTAAGACGGCTCCACTGACGTGCTGAGACTCCGATTTCCAATGCTTGAGAACGCGTCACTAAGCCGAATTGGCGTTGGGCGATTTCTTGCATCTTTAAACGATCCATATTCCAATGAGGTCACAAGACCCATCCCTGCGGTGAAAGGTTCTTTCTGGGTCGGTGAGAGGACATCTGATGTCCTCTCACCGACCCAGAACCACGATGATTATGGTCCTTAGAGGGTTAGATGGCTGTACACCAAAGATCGCAGTTGCTCAATGCCCACACCTTTGCTGGCGCTGACCCACACAATGTCACCTGGCTCCAACATGCATCCAGCAGCAAGATCTTTTTTGCGCGTCGCCCTTTTTGCTGATTTCACCTTGTCATGTTTCGTGGCCACGACCGTGTGTGGGATCTCGCTCGCACGCAACCATGTCAACATCTGCACATCAAGTTTTGTCGGACCGATTTCTCCGTCAACAAGAACAAAGACATTGACCAACTCTTCTCGATCGAGCAGATAACCCTCAATCATTTTTTGCCAACCTTGTTTCACTCGTCCTGGAACGGCGGCATATCCATAGCCTGGTAAGTCCACCAAGGTGCTGCCATTTGGCATTGAGAAAAGGTTGATGAGTTGCGTACGTCCGGGCGTCTTTGACACGCGCGCCAACTGTTTATGGTTTGCCAAAGCATTAATTAACGAGGACTTGCCCACATTTGATCGTCCGACCACGGCAACCTCGGCAGGGGAATTCGGGAGCGTCTTGGCATCAACCGCCGAAGTCACAAAGGTCAGTTGCAATGGCCCACTCATGACCTGCAGTGTATGGAATGAATCAGCGGAGATTGTCCTCCGCATCGGTTCCAGGGATATCAAATCGAATATCGGCGATCTCCGATAAATCAGACAGTTGATTCACCATCGTTCCACCAGCACTGACGGTGACCAGTTGATTCTGTGCAATGACCGCCCGACGAATAGGGAACCACTGAAAGAGGCGACCTTGCTCGGTCAGTGTGCTGCCCTCGAGTTTGAGCACCACTGCTGACTCACATCCAGGTCCGCCTAATTGCTCACACACCAGTTCTTTCGGGACAATAATCTGTCCAGTCTCTGGCCACCACAAAAATGCGTGCGGGTCAGACGTTGCTTCACTCCATTGTGCAATCTCGGCAGTTGCGACTTGTACTGGATTACTCGGATCGGAGACGTCGAAAACAGCGACCTGGGCTCCAGTTATCTGACCAGTCTCCGTCCCAGACATTCCAACAGTGATCACTCGGTCGCCATCAATTGGCTTGAGATATGTCGAGTAGCCGGGCACTTTAAGTTCACCAACAAGTTCAGGCGAAGTCGGGTCGGAGAGGTCAAGAACATACAACGGATCAACTTGCCTGAAAGTCACAACATAACCACGTGGTCCATCAAAACGAACTCCTTGAATTGTTTCGCCGCGCCCCATACCGTTAACCGCACCTATTTCATTGAGCTTCGAACCGTTCACTTTTAGGATATGCACGCCATTGTCTTGGCCACCACCAAAGTCGTAATCGAAAGACGTTGTCGCTACGCGCAGCGCGCCGTCATATTCAGACATCGAATATGAATTAAGCAGAGTCCCGATGACACGTCCTGAAGCAACGTAGGTCAACTCTGATGCATCAGCGCTGAATGAAAAAGCATGAATATCTGTGTACGGCGACTCTTGACGAGTCGAGACAAAATCCTTGTACACCGAATCGTCCCAACGGGTCGTAGAAATATACATACTCGCGGTTGATGTATAGGTACTCGTCGACTGAGCCAATATGCCAATTGTTCCTATAGGTGCCACTGCTGGAGAACTCAAATCGATTGTTGCAACCCAAGTCACTCCCCAACCACTGAAACTTGAAGGATGCCCCAAATTCGTACAATCAATTGCCGTTGACTTTGTACCCCAAGTTCCCTTTGGACCTTCCTCAAATGTCCTCGGCACAAAATCTTCAACTGCTAGAGCATTCACCACTTCGATGTTGCGTTTTTCTGCAGCATCAAGTGAATCCTCCGAACCATCACGCGGACTAACAAAATCAACACGATGCAAAAATGAGCTGTTCAACACAACGTGAACTTGGCCGTTTACGGCGCGCACCGATACCAGCGAGCCCTCCAGGTGATCACGCCGATCCAAAGTCAGCACACCGTCGCTAACATCAAAATTGGAAATGATTGTGTCCGCCGTGCTGTTCCACATCATCGTCGCCACCAAAAGTTGATTACCAGCGAGCACCATTTGCGAATCGCCTTGAGGTAAATCAATCTCGCTCAATAACTCTGCGTTGTCAAGATCGACACTGCGAATGCGATGATCAATAATGCTGTACACGAAACGCCCATCAGTCTCAACAATGTCACCTTCATCGACATTGGTTTCTTGCGTGTTTGTGGTGGATGTTCCCGGAAGTGGGGCGAAGTCAGCACCTGATGATGAGTCCGTTGCAGGAGCTTCTGTTGGGGCAGCCATATCGCCTTCAAACCCATTTGATCTCCAATTTTCGTACATATAGGGATATGTCTCAAGCCCGTAGGGTCCAACACGTTTCAACATTTCAGCCTTCGTCCAATCGAGAACTGCAGCGCAGTCGTCAAAGCCCGCATATGTTGAAATCTTAGTTTTTGACGAGTCTGGGTTCTTCGAGCCATCAAGTGTTGAATCTGGAGATGACCCACTCGATGAACAACCAACAAGTAACACCACGACGACTGCAACCGAAATAGGAAATTTTGTTTTCATCACATTTAGACGGTCTTGAACCGCAAGAAAGTTCCCCTAAACAAAAGTTTCTTATGCAAGTCCCAATGCAGTTAGTTCGGCACCAATAGTGGTGCTATCACCGTGGCCGGTATGGACAATTGTCTCCGCGGGTAAGCCAAACAACTTACGACGAATTGAAACCACGATCGTTTCGTAATCGCTATGGCTTCGGCCCGTCGCCCCTGGTCCTCCACAAAAGAGAGTGTCTCCACTGAAGACTGCATCTCCGCCATCGGTAGTAGCCCCAACGACATGGAAGCAACATCCCCCCGGTGAATGCCCTGGAGTATGAATGACGCCAACATCAGTCGCGGCAACTTTCAAGATTCCACCATGCGTCAACGGTCCGTCGGGTTGCGAATCCGGATAGACAACTTGCCACAACATGAGGTCATCTGGGTGCAACAGAATCGGCGCATCAACTACGTCCTGTAAAGCCATAGCAGCATTGATGTGATCATTGTGGCCGTGAGTTAAAGCAATTGCTTTCACCCGCCGACCATGAATCGCTTCGACAATCGGGGCGGCATCGTGTGCTGCATCAATCACAATGACTTCGCGATCGTTGCCGACCAGCCAAATATTGTTGGTGACTTCCCATTCACCGCCATCAAGCGCGAAGACTCCAGAAGTGTTGACCAATTCAATCAAAGCAAAACCACACTTCGCAAAACCTCGCCGCGCTCCATGCGATGGAATGCCTGCTCAATTTCGGAAAGACTAATTGTCTCAGTCACGAAATCTTCAAGTGGCAAACGGCCTTGAAGATGCAAGTCGACCAAGAGTGGAAAATCACGACTTGGCAAACAATCGCCGTACCAACTCGGTTTCAACGCACCACCACGACCAAAGAAATCAATCATCGGGATATTGGGCATCACCATGTCGGGAGTCGGAACCCCAACTTGTACAACTGTGCCAGCGAGATCACGTGCATAAAAAGCTTGGCGTAAAACTTCGGGGTGACCAACTGCTTCAATACACACATCGGCACCTAAACCATTCGTTGCCGCCTGCACTGCAGCAATCGGTTCGGTAGTTCGCGCATTGACAGTGTGCGTTGCGCCGAATTGACGCGCCCACTCAAGTTTGCGATCATCAAGATCGATTGCAATAATCGTTGTGGCACCGGCAAGACGTGCGCCCGCAATCGCGGCATTACCGACTCCGCCACAACCAAAGACTGCGACGCTACTTCCGCGCTGCACTTCGCCTGTCAACATCGATGCACCGATACCAGCCATGACTCCACAACCCAGCAATCCTGCAACGGCTGGAGAAGCCAATGGATTCACCAATGTGCATTGGCCCGCAGCGACCAAGGTCATCTCGGCGAACGCTCCAATGCCCAATGCAGGTGCAAGCGGAGTGCCATCAAGCAATGTCATTTTCTGGGTTGCGTTGAAAGTGCTGAAACACAAATTCGGTTTGCCGCGCAGACACGAACGGCAATTTCCGCAGACCGCGCGCCAGTTCAAGACAACAAAGTCGCCAGGCTTCACATTGGTGACGTTGTCACCGATCGACTCAACGACACCAGCTGCTTCATGACCCAGTAAGAACGGAAAATCATCGTTGATTCCCCCTTCGCGATAGTGAAGGTCGGTATGGCACACACCGCACGCTTGAACTCGGACTCGAGCTTCGCCGGGTCCTGGTTTGGGCACCTTGATATCAACGAGTTCAACTGGCAAGCCTTTGCCACGGGCGATGACGCCCTTCACTGTCTGAGACATATTTTTCCTTAATGTTTGGATGAGTCAATCGCGAAAGTTTTCAAAGTAACGGCTAGGAGTTGGACCCCTTTGACCGTGGTACTTCGAACCACTGGCACCCGAACCATATGGCTTGTCGGCGGGTGTCGTCATCGTCATAAAACTCACTTGTCCGATTTTCATACCTGGATAAAGAGTGATCGGCAAACTAGCGACGTTGGCCAGTTCTAATGTGATGTGGCCATCAAAACCTGCATCAATGAACCCTGCCGTTGAATGGATCAAGAGACCAAGGCGGCCGAGTGAACTCTTACCCTCAATGCGCGCGACCAAATCATTCGGTACCGCAATCCGCTCAAGTGTTGACCCAAGGACAAACTCGCCTGGATGCAACATAAACACGCCATCTTGCGGAATCTCCACCAGTTCATTCAGCCCTGTCATATCTTTCTTGACATCAATGATCCCAGCCGTGTGATTGCGAAAGACGCTGAACAGGTTGGACACCCTGACATCAATTGACGAAGGCTGAATCAGCCCATCGGCAAAGGGTTCAATCACTATTCGGCCTGCTGCTATCGCCTCCCTGAGGGAGCGGTCAGAAAGAATCACATCTCTACCGTAGTCGCTCAAAAGGCTGTCATTGGGGGTCAGAATTAGGCGCAACGGGTCTTTTTGGGGGGACACCTCTTCACGAATGTGGGACTTCCTTCACCGTCACCTCCTGAGACTCTTTCAGGCAGACTAGGTATGTGAGTAGTCGCCAAGAAGCAGAACGTCTGGATCAAGATGACCCTCTGGCGTCTGTCCGCGCCGAGTTCGTCATTCCCGACAATGATCTTGTCTACCTTGATGGCAACTCACTTGGTCGTACGCCCAAAGCCACGGTGGCGCGCCTTAAACAAGTTGTGGAAAATGAATGGGCAGGCAATCTCATTAGCAGCTGGGATCATTGGCTGGACATGCCGCGTGTGGTGGGTAATCGAATGGGGGCGATCATCGGTTCCTTGCCCGGTGAGGTCGCAGTGCACGACAGCACAACGCTCAATCTTTACCAGGGTGTCCACATTGCTCTAGCACTTCGCCCTGGCCGCAAAGTTCTCGCTGTCGCAGCCGACGAGTTTCCGACCGACCGTTACGTCGTTGAAGGTATCGCTCACGATCTCGGTCTGACAGTCCGCCCATTAGAACCCGGCATTGACCTCCACGATGTTGCCGTCGTCGTTCGCAGTGTGATTGATTATCGCACAGCTGAAATTTGCGACGTCAAAGCGTTTACATCTTTGGCGACAGAGGCCGGCGCATTGGTGTTGTGGGATCTCTCACATACAGCGGGGGCCATTGAGTTTGATGTTCATGCTCTCGGCGTTGAACTTGCGGTGGGTTGCACCTACAAATTCCTCAATGGTGGCCCTGGTGCTCCTGCATGGACCTATGTCTCAGAAAACTTACACTCGCAGATACAGCAGCCCATCAAAGGCTGGTTCGCGCAAAAAGATCAGTTCGACATGGAAATGCCCTTCGCCCCCCACGATGATATTCGGCGCGTGCTCTTAGGAACTCCACACATACTCAGTCTGATAGCAGCCGAAGAAGGCATCGCACTCTCAGAGCGCGTCGGTATGAAACAAATCGCTGCCAAAGGTCAAGCCCTGACGGCATTTGCGATGCAGGTTGTTGATCATTTTGGGCTCACCACATCAACCCCTCGAGACCCACAGCGACGCGGTTGTCACATTGCTATTTCTCATCCGCGAGCAAAAGAACTTGTGGCTGACCTTGCCACGCATCACAAAGTTTTGGCTGACGTTCGTCCACCTGACATTGTGCGCCTCGGGCTCAGCCCGTTGACAACACGCTTCACTGATGTTTGGGATGGTCTCCAACGACTCAGCCATCTCATCAACGGTTAGGACATCGTGTTTTCCTTCGATGACAATCTACGCGAGCAAATCTCTAGCAATCTTGCAGCTCACCAACGAAGCACCCAATCACTTGAGGGTCTGCGTCATGCCGCTGTGGCGATTGTGATTATTGATAGCCAAGCAGATGACGACCATGACCCGTTTGAACCATCCGAGAATCCCATGCGCGGTGTGCCCGGCGATATCACTGGTTTAGACGGTCGAATGCGCGGGGTATCTGGGGGTGCTTCCTTTTTGCTCTGCCGCAGAGCGGCGCGAATGAATCGCCACGCTGGTCAGTGGGCTCTCCCAGGCGGAAAATTAGATGACGGCGAGACATCAATAGACGCTGCCTTACGCGAATTAGATGAAGAACTTGGTCTTCGTCTCACTCATCACAATGTGCTCGGTCTACTTGATGATTACACCACAAGGTCTGGCTTTGTGATGACTCCCGTCGTGATCTGGGCGGGCGAGAATATGTCAATAACACCTGACCCCAACGAAGTTGCCCATGTGTATCGCATCGGATTACGCGAACTCTGTCGAAGCGACTCACCAAGATTCGTCACTATTCCTGAGAGTGAGCGTCCAGTCGTACAAATACCACTCAGCGGTGACTTGATTCATGCCCCGACCGGAGCAGTGCTTTTACAAATGCGTTGGGTCGCTCTTGAGGGTCGCATTAACGAGCGTGTGGATCATCTCGAACAGCCTGTCTTCGCTTGGCAATAAAGATCTCAGTTTTTCTGGCGTTGCCAGACTCGCCATGCCAGCCAAATGAAAAGAAACTGGAATGGCAATCGGCCATAAGACACGATCTGCTTGGAGAAAGGTTCATCGCGCCAGTCCCATGCCATATACACATTGGCTGGATATACACCAATGAACAGTGCGATAGCGGCGGCGGCCCCCCATTGCCGAGAACGCCGCCACAGCAACATCGGTCCAACAACTAGTTCAACTACTCCGCTGGCATAAGTCCAAAAACTTTCGCTTAAAGGTAATCGCGGCGGCACGATGTCATTGAAGAAATCGGGATTTGCAAAGTGCATGATTCCGGCAAGTGTGATGAATCCGCCAAGGACTAAGGCCACAACATCGCGCCGTGCAGACGATGGTTTACTTGCGAGTAAGGAGTGATTCATATTCCATCGCATCAATTCCTGCCAGCACTTCACGAAGTTCGGGAGTGAGTAATTTCGGCACGTCACCATTATTGTTGTTGAAATTTGCCTGAAGGAACTTGCGCATCGACTTGCGTTGAGCCCAATTCTCCAACAATGGGTTTACTAATAAAGCAATCTTTAGACCTTGTTCAGAAAGAGAGGGGTTATGCAATTTTTTGTAATCAGGGACGGTGAAATTTTTCAAACCACAGGCTGCAAAAAAGTTGCTAAGAAAAATCTTGTTCCCCGCATCAATTTCTCGGAAATCGCGAATCTCTACGTTCTCTGCTCCGAAATGATCGACAATATTCTCTACTACTGGCTTCCAAGAAAGTTTTGATAGATCAATGTTCTTTTTAAACCATTTATGAAAAGTAAGAACTCCGCCTTCGTTGATTGACTGCATGTAGTACGAAGGCACAAATGTTTCTAGTGGGCGGAGATAGAAAATAACCTTTACAGGAAGGTTCTTTCCCACCTTTGAAAGACGCTCTGCATTGCCATTAGCCTTCGGGTAGAGACCCGAAGCATGACTAAATGGCCGACCGAGAGCATTTTCATGAGAGAGGATGACCGTGAAACCTTCACTCCCGTCACTCCACTCCCGAAGAAGACGTCGTCTGAGTTCGAAAGGACTTTTCTCAATTTTGTCACCCCAACCAATCAAGGCGTCACAATCGGTGCGGTCAATATGGCGGATCTGATTATCTTTCCTAAATCCTTCTTCGTTGTTCAAAAATTTTTGGATGAGTGACGTGGCAGTCTTATGCGCTCCCAAGTGGAAAACAATCTGAGTTGGTTTATTTTTCTCTACGGACTTCACTGTGCTCAGTCTAATTTATGAGATAGAAGCAGCGATGGCATTTGGGGGTCCTCTGCTACTATTTCCCAACGACTTGGTACGGGGAAAAGAATCTCAAGTTGTCTTCGGATGAGGT
>ERZ889217.556-NODE-556-length-22012-cov-16.618573_pt1 | contig 22012 bp, 20 predicted proteins | sample MGYA00521098_ERZ889217 | MGnify/ENA primary metagenome ERZ889217 (study PRJEB32303, sample SAMEA104408613) | aquatic metagenome | biome: Brackish water; feature: Pelagic; material: water | place: Baltic Sea | collected 2014-06-10T22:04:00 | depth 2,362 m ... | reverse complement strand
CACCCTGAGCAGGGGAGGCGAGGGGGTCGGCAAACGCTCGCGGAGCATGAGGGCGTATCCTCGCCCGCGACGCGACTTTTGCCGCCCCCGCGCCGGTGCTCCACGGAACTCGAATGCGCTCGAGCTGATCCGGGAAAAGTCTGGCTTTGATCGCGAGTCCTTTCGTTTTCTTCATCACACCTCGTCCCCCATGGCCCACCGTGCTTGACGGCTCGGCAGGATTCTGACGCCGGTTGAGTGGATCAAACAGCGCCTCACCGGGCCTCGGGCCTGGAAGCCACATCCTGCTGCGAGGATCATTCCGCCGAAATCGCCTCGAGCAGATCGAGGCGAACGGCGCGGCGGGCGGGTAGCCAGGCGGCCAGGGCCGTGACGACCACTGCCGCCACGAGGTTGATCGCGACAACGCTGGGACGAAAGGTGACTTTGATTGGATGGCCGAGCAGGGGCTGGCTGGCAAGCTGGATGAACAGCGCCGTGACAAGCCCCGCCGCCAGGCCGATCAGCCCGCCGGCTGCCCCGAGGAGAATGCTCTCGAGCACCACCATCCGTGTCACCTGGCCGCGGGTCATGCCGACGGCCCGCAGAAGGCCAAGCGTCCGCTTCTTCTCCAGCACGTTCATCGTCACCGTGTTGGCCACGCCCAGACTGCCGACCACGAAGCCGAGCCCCAGGATCGCCCAGAGCGAGTTCACGACGCCCCCTACGATCCCGTCCACAAACTGCTGCACCTCGGCGAACGAGCGGAGGATCATCGCATGGTCGACGACAATCGTCTCCAACGGCAGGCGGAGGCTCGCGGCCTCACCCGGCTTCGCCGTCACAAGGAGAATGTCAGCCGAGCGAAGCCCAAATAACGCGCGGGCCGTGTCGCGGCGGACGTGGAGTGAGGCCCCGCCGCTGGTGTAGTCGACGACGAGGGCGGCGATCTTGACCGGCACTGTGCGGCCGAAGACCTCCACAGGCACCTCATCCCCCGCTTTGATGCCGGTACGCCGGGCGAGCACTGTGCCGGCCACCGCCTCGCCCCGGGCCAGCGCCGCCCGGAGTTCAGCGTCGGTCGCGTTCACTGGCGTGAGTGGCAGCAACTGGTCGGCGGGCACATCTCGGGCCACGATCACACAGGCTCCCCCTGCGACCCGGCCAGTCGTCACCCCCAGGCCTTCTACCGAAGCCACGCCGGGGAGCGCCCGCACCTGTTCCTCCACTTCCTGCGAGTCGAGCGACTGTGCCTCCGCCACACCCTGGAGCATCCCCGCGTGAGACAGCACCCAGTCGGCCCGCATCATCCGGCCGTACCAGCCGAGCACGTCGTCCACATTGTCGCGGATCGCGTGGCCGAGGCCGATGCCGTTGCTCACGGCCACGATCAGCACGCCTGTGGTCAGGGCCGTACGAACCGGCTGCCGGAGAATCTGCTCGGTCGCGAGCATTCCTTCGATCCGCAGGCTCCGGGGTATGAACCAGGCCAGCACCCGCACGATCGGCGGCAGCAGGATCGGCGTGGTGGCCACGAAGGCCAGGAGCAGCGTGATTCCGCCAGGCACGGTCATTCGCGGGGGAAGAACCTCCAGGATCACGAGCGCCTGGTTCACCGCAGCGATCAGCGCGAAGCCAAGTGCGACCAGGATGAACTTGAGAGGCACGCCCTGCGGCGGCGGGGCCGGCGCTGCAGCGAGACCTTCGAGAAGGTCGATCGAGGTCGCCTCCCGAGCCGGCCACCAAGCCGCGGCCACTGCCACGAGGAATCCGAGCAAGACGGCGGCCGGCAGAATCCAGGGCTGCATGGCGAAGCCGAGTGCCGGGGCCTGGAGCGCCCGGGCTACCCCCGCAGAGATCGGCCCCGCCGCGGCCAGGCCAGCCGCTGCTCCCACCACACCGCCACCGATTCCCAGGATCGCCGCCTCCGTGGTCACAAACTGCCGCACCTGCTTTGCGGTAGCCCCCAGTAGCCGCAGCAGTGAAAATCCGCGGCGGCGCTCCGTCACGTTCATCAGCATGGCATTGCCGACGATGAAGAATGCCATGGCCACCGTCAGACCGGTCACGAAATCGAGGCCGAGGTTGGCGGCATGGAGCACGTCTTCAGCCATGCTCGCCCGGCCGGCAGGGATCTCGGCGATCAAGTCGGCGGGCAGCCGTTCGGCGATCGCGTCGCAGAGCTTTGGGCGGGAGGCATCGGGGGCAACGGCTACCCGCACCCGATCAACCAGCGCCGTGGCCAGCGACATCGCCCCGAGCACCTGGATGTCGAAAACCACGTCAGCCCCTTCGGCAAACCAGCCCATCGAGTCAGGCTTCACGAGGCCGCTCACCCGCATCCGCCGCGGGATCAGCCGACGTCGGGCTGGCACGAGCACCTCGTCGCCCACCGTGAGGCCAAGGCTCTTGGCCAGCGCGGCCTCCAGAAGAATCTCGTCAACGTCGCGGCAGGGTTCGCCGGCCTCGAGTTCCAGCAGCCCGAGCTTCACGAGTGACACGGCATCGACACCGACTGCCAGCTGGGTCACGCGGCGTCCGTCTTCGAGCAAGAGCCGCGCTGGTCGGTAGAGGAGCGGCACCAGGGCTCGCACGCCTGGTAGATCAGCCAGTGGCGGCAACTCGTCAATCACAAACCGGCCACCACCACGGGCGGTCACATCCACCACCGGCGGCCCGTCGAGGGTCTCGGCCAGCTGACCGTAGCCGGCCCGAGAGGCATCAGCGGAGATCCAGGTGGCCACCACCGCTCCGACGGCCACAGCCACGCTTGCTGCTGTCGCCAAGGCACGGCCGGGGCGGGTTTGCCACTGCCGCAGAAGCAGGTGGCGGAGCCTCATGATGCGGTGGCCCCAGCCGGGCTTTCCGCCTGAGCGCCGGCCAGAATCTCCACGATCCGGCCGTCTCGCATCCGAACGATTCGCCCAGCGGCCGCCGCGATCTCTGGATCGTGCGTGACGAGAATCACCGTCTGGCCGCGGTCGTGCACGAGCTGCTGCAGCAGGTGGAGCACATTCGCCGAGTTGACTGAATCGAGGGCTCCGGTCGGCTCGTCAGCCAGTAGGATCGCTGGCTTTGTCACGAGGGCCCGGGCGATCGCCCCCCGCTGTTGCTCGCCGCCGGAGAGGGCATCGGGCCGATGCCCTGAGCGATGCGACATGCCGACCGCTGCGAGGGCGTCACGGGCGGCCTCCACGCAACGGGCTGCCGCAACGCCGTCGAGTACCAGCGGCAGGGCTACGTTCTCCTCGAGCGAGAGTTCGGGCAGCAGGTTGTACCGCTGAAAGACGAACCCGATCCGGCGGCGGCGGATGGCGGCTAGGCCGTCATCGTCGAGAACGGCCAGATCGGTGCCTTCGAGGAGCACGCGGCCTGCTGAGGGCCTGGTGATTCCGCCGAGCATGTGGAGCAGCGTGCTTTTGCCGGAACCAGAGGCCCCTGTGATTGCGACAAATTCGCCCGCCGCCACGGCCAGGTCGAGTTCTCGCACGGCCGGAACGCCTGGGACGCCCCCCGCGGTTGCGAAGGTTTTTTCCAGCCGTTCGGCGCGGAGAATCGGGAAAGAAGGGGCGGGGGTTGGCAGGACCATAACGCCCAATAGGCTACCGCACGACCCCCGACTCCGGCCACGCGGGGGGCCGGTTTGGTGCAGAACACGGCCGAAGCATCATCCAAAACCTGACGAGAGGCTGTTCAGTGGGCCGGGCTCGCGACAGTCAGCGGCAGGGCTGCGTCAGCAACCGCCCCGGAAAGAGTGTCTGTGACCACAACCTCGAGCCGGCAATCTGCTCCCACTGCTGTGTCAGGGATGCGCACGACATAGCGGGCGAAGTAGTCGTGCCGTCGGGCCCGGCAGGTTTCTGCGATCGGCTCGAAACTCCAGTCCTGAAGTGTCGTGCCGTCGATTGACCTGAGTCGAAGGACCGTGTCGATGCACGTGGTATGTCCGGCCGGCGATTCGCCAGCCGTCAGGCCATCGAGTTCGAAATAAACGATCACATCCTGGCCCGGACTGAATTCATCGGAGGGAAACCGATTCACCACGCCCCAGGCCTGCACGCGGGTGGCGAAGCACGCGTTACGAATCGCGAGTTCGGCCCGCGGTTTCTCGGATGCTGGCTCTGGTGGGAGCGAGGCAGGCTCCGGCGGCAGCGGATCGTCCACCACCAGCACGGCCGCCACGGTCTCGGGGGCTGCAACAAGCTCGGCCACGTCGGCGGCTGCGACCGATTCTAGCGGTGGTTCAGCCGGCTCGGCAGGTGCGTCGGCCAGTGGCAGAGCAACTGCAACGGCGGTCGATTGCCGCGCTGCCGGTGTTGCATTCTTCGGACTTCCGCTGAGGGCCGCATCGAGATCAGCTTTGGCCACGATATGCGGTTCGGGGATCTTTGACCTGGTCGCAGCGGGTGTGGCACCCCGCTCAGCCAACGAGTCACCAAAGGCATCGACGACGGCAGGCCAGTCTTCCTGGGCTGTGCCTTGCAGGGTTTCGATGAGCGTGGTGCGGGTGGCTTCGTCCAGAGCGCCGAGCTTCGAGAGCCGGCCAACAGCCTCCTCGATCGCCGCCTCCCGTCGATCCTCGGCGGCAGCAGCAACCGCCTCGTCGTCGATGATCTCGTCGCCGGGAGCCTTATCATCGGCCTGGGCTGCGTGGTCCGCCGAATCCCAGAAGGCGTCTCTGAGGTAGGCGGAACTGATTACCGAAGTACAGCCCGTACTGCTGACTGCGATCAGACATGTCAGAAGCAAAATCGAGCATCGGACGGAGCGATCGGTGACGGTCATACTGGATGCCGAAGGCTGCGGAGTGACAGAGTTTTCCGGTGGTTTGTGGCCACCCGGGCCAGAGGTTAGGGACAGGCTGCCACTGGGGGCAAGCCCAACCAGACGAGGGCGATTCCCCCGAGAAACTTCCCTGCCTGCTAAAATCCGGCTGCGTTTGATTCCACTCATCTTCCGGAACACCCATCCATGGCCACGGCCGCGTTCGCCCAGGAAGTCGTGTCCGCAGACTGGACCCATCGCCACCTGCTCGATCTCGAGCGGCTTACCCCGGCTGAGATCCGGCTGCTGCTCGATACCGCAGCTCAGTTCAAGGAGGCCACGGCGGGCTGTCGTCAGAAACTTGGAGTGCTCGCCGGCACGACGGTCGTGACGCTGTTTTTCGAAAATTCCACCCGAACGCGGACAAGTTTTTCGCTGGCTGCTCGGCGGTTGGGCGCAGATGTTCTGGATTTTTCGGCCTCGGGCAGCAGCCTCTCAAAGGGAGAGTCGTTCATCGACACAGCCCGCAATCTCGAGGCGATGGGTATCAACGCCGTGGTGGTCCGACATCAGACGCCGGGCACTCCCCACCTTCTGGCTCAGCGGCTCTCGGTGGGCGTGATCAATGCGGGTGATGGTCCGCACGAGCACCCCACCCAGGGTCTGCTCGACATCTTTTCGATCCGCGAGCGGCTCGGTGATCTCAATGGTGTGACGGTCGGACTGGTGGGCGACATCGCCCACAGTCGCACCGCCCGATCGAACCTCTGGGGCCTGATCAAACTCGGCGCGAAGGTGATCCTGTGCGGGCCGCCCACGCTCGTCACCGACCGGTGGCGGGAGTTAGGAGTGGAGGTGTCGCACGACCTCGACGCGATCCTGCCCCGCTGCGACGTGCTGAATCTGCTCCGGATTCAGTTTGAGCGGCAGAACACCCGGCCTTTTCCCTCGGTCCGCGAATACGCCCACCTCTACGCCATGACCCGTGAACGGCTCAAGCGCGCCAAAAAAGAGCTGCTGATTCTCGCACCCGGTCCGATCAATCGGGGCGTGGAAGTGACGGCGGAGGTGGCCGACTGCCCGCAGTCGCTGATCCTTGACCAGGTGACAAACGGGTTGGCCGTACGCATGGGCGTGCTCTGGCTGACTTGTGGGCCACGAGATTCGGTAGGCACCGCTGGAGGGCTCTCCTGATGGCCACGCTTTTGGTTCGCGGCGGCAGGGTGGTCGACCCGTCGCAGGACATCGACCGGGTCGATGACGTGCTCGTGCGAGATGGTCTCGTGGTGATGGTGGGCCACTCGGGCACTCAGCCGGTGGGCCGGGTGGATGAGACGATCGACGCTTCCGGCTTGATCGTCACGCCCGGGCTGATCGACATGCACGTCCATCTCCGTGAGCCGGGTCGTGAGGAAGACGAGACGATCGAGACCGGTACCCGCGCCGCCCTGGCCGGCGGTTTCACCAGCGTGGCCTGTATCCCCAACACGGAGCCACCGATCGACACCCAGGCGGCAGTCGAGTTCATCCATCAGAAGGCAGCCCGGGCCGACACCTGCAACGTGTTTGTGGTGGCCTGTGCCAGCAAAAATCGCGAGGGCAAGGAACTCGCCGAGATTGGCCAGCTCGTCGAGGCTGGGGCCGTGGCCTTTAGCGACGACGGTGCCCCCGTCTACGACGCCGAGTTGATGCGGCGGGTGTTCGAATACTGCCGGATGTTCGACAAACCCTTCCTCGCCCACGAGGAGGTGCTCGAACTCACGGCCGGGGGGGTGATGCACGAGGGGATCGTGTCGCTTGTGCTCGGCCTCAAAGGGATGCCAGCTGCGGGCGAGGAGGTGATGATCGGCCGCGATATCGCTCTGGCCGAGGCCACCGACGGCCGGCTGCATGTGATGCATGTTTCAACGGCCGGCGGTGTGGCCCTGATCAGGGCCGCCAAGGCCCGTGGGGCCAGGGTGACTGCCGAGGCCTGCCCGCATCACTTCACCCTGACCGACGAGTGCCTGCGGGGCTTTGATTCCAACTTCAAAATGAGCCCACCACTGCGGACCGCTACCGACGTGGAGGCGATCATCGAGGGGATCGTGGACGGCACGATCGACTGCATCGCTACCGACCACGCGCCCCACGCCCTGGAAAAGAAAATGCTCGAGCTTGACCGGGCTCCGTTTGGCATCGTCGGGCTGGAGACAGCGATCGGGCTGTCCCTTACACGGCTGGTCGTGCCCGGGCGGATCAGCTGGCCTCGGCTGGTGGAGGCCATGAGCACGCTCCCAGCCCGAATTCTCGGCGTCAATCGCGGTACGCTGCGGCCTGGGTCTGTGGCCGATATCACGCTGATCGATCCAGAGATGTTCTGGCGGGTTGATGCCAAGACCTTTGCCTCGAAGAGCATCAACTCGCCGTTTCACGGCTGGACTCTCCAGGGCCGGGCCGTCGCCACGATCGTGGCGGGTCGGGTGAAGTATCGGCTGCGGGAGCCAGCCCTCGTCTGATTCCAGGCCGGCAGGAGAGGCCATGAAAATCCTGATCGACGGCTACAACCTGCTGCATGCGTCAGGGATCTTCGGTGGCGTTCGGGGGGCCGGTGGCTTCGAGGCCTCGCGGCGGGCCTTGCTTGACGAGATCGCGCGGCTTCTCGGGGCAGCTCGGACGGGCGTAACGGTGATTTTTGACGCAGCCGACGCCCCGCCGGGGCTGCCGAGCCGCTATGTCCACGAAGGCATCGACGTGCGATTCGCCCGGGAGCATGGCTCGGCCGACGCGATGATCGAGAACCTCATCGAGCGTCATGATTCGCCCGCATCGCTGACGGTCGTGTCGGCGGACAATCGGGTGATGGTCGCGGCCCGCCGCCGTCGGTGCAGGCCTGTGGCGAGCGCTGAATGGCTTCATGAGGCGCGGGTGGCCGCCCGGGCAGCCGCCGCCGGCAGCGAGACCAAGCCGCCCGAGCCCCAGACCGACGTCGAGGTCAATCGGTGGTTGGAGGAGTTTGGGCTGTAGATTGACGTGGACAAAGCCCTCCTGGCCTTTGTCCACTTGGTCGGCCGCAGGCAACCCCAAGGGTTGCCGGGGCCGACGGCCGCCGCAGCCTCCGGCGGTTTCCTGGGGCGACGCAGACGCCGGTCAGGCCCGGGCCCACTTGGCCAGTTTTCTTTCCAGGGTTGACCGCTCGATGCCGAGAATGGTGGCGGCTTTGGTCTTGTTGCCTCCCACCGCCTCGAGCGTTGCCATCACATGACGGCGTTCCATCTCCTCGATGGTGGTGGGCACGAACCGCTCGGGACGGACCATCCCGGCCTTGTCGGTGTCACCCGGGGAGGCGAGCTGCGAGAGCACCATGTCCGGCACGTCGATCCAGTCAGTTTTTGCGAGCACCACCGCCCGCTCCACCACATTGCGGAGCTCGCGGATATTGCCCGGCCAATGATAGGCCACGAGCGCTGCATGAGCTTCCGGTGTGAAGCCTTGGATCCGGCGACCGGTTTCGGCCGCAAACCGCGTGAGGAAGTGGCCGGCGATCGTTTCGATGTCCTCCCGTCGCTTTCTCAACGGGGGCACGATGATCTCAACCACCTTGAGCCGGAAGTAAAGGTCGCGACGAAAGTCGCCGGCCGTCACCGCTGACTCGAGGTCGCGGTTGGTGGCTGCCACCACGCGTACGTCCACCTGCACCCGGCTCGAGCCGCCGACCCGCTCGAAGGGATGGCCCTCAAGCACGCGGAGGAACTTGGCCTGGATGGCTGGACTCATCTCGCCGATCTCGTCGAGGATGAGTGTGCCGCGGTCAGCCGCCTCAAACTTGCCAATTTTCTTCTCGGTCGCCCCAGTGAAGGCCCCCTTCTCGTGGCCGAAGAGTTCACTTTCCAGCAGCGTCTCGGCGAGCGCGGCACAATTGAGGCAAATGCAGGGGCCGCCGCGCCGATCGCTGGCCTCGTGGATCGCGCGGGCCACCAGCTCCTTGCCTGATCCGCTCTCGCCCCGCACCAGTACTGTCGCCTTGGTGGTGGCTACGCGGTCAATCTGCTCGATGATCCCGCGGATCGCCGGGCTCGCGCCGACCATGTGCGTTTCCTGGCGGAGCCGCTGCCGCAACTGTTCGTTTTCATCGGCCGCCGTGGCCAGCCGGCTGGAGAGAGCTTCCCGGGTTGAGAGATTGCCGAGTGCTACCCCGAGGGTGTCGCAGACTGCCATCACGAATTCCAGATCGTCGGGTGTAGCCTCCCGTTCGACCCGATCGATCTCCAGGTGCATCACACCGATCGCCTTGCCTCGGGAACGGATCGGAGCAGAGATCGTAGCCACGGGGCCGCCTGCTCGGCTGCCATCGGCAGAAGCATTGGCGAGCAGGGCCTCGTCGGTCGACAGGACCGTGGCCACCACACCGGCGGGATCGGGCCAAGGCCAGGGATCGGGCACTGCGGCGACAGCCGAGAGCGATCGCGGAGCCGCGGACGTTCCCGGCTCATCCATCAGTCGTTCGGGCAACAGAACGACGCCGCGGGTGGCCGCCGTGTCGGCCAAGGCTGAAGCGAGTGCCAGCCGGGTCATCTCAAACAGGTTTGCGGCCCGACCGAGCGCAAAGGCGAGGCGGCAGAGTTCGGCAGCAGCCCGGCCGACCCGCGGCTGCTCGCCGGCTGACGCGTGAATGTCCTGGAGCAACCGGCTCGTGGTGCGGCGGTGGGTGATTGACGCGTGCCAGGCCGCGAGATCGGCCGGCATCTCACCGGTCGCGCTGGCCCCGCGGGTTCCCGTAGCGCAGGTGTCGCCCAGCGCCTCCCCGTCGTGGAATGTGATCTCCGACGTCCCGATTCGAATCAGGTCACCGGCCATCAGCCGGCGCTGCTCACTGACTGGTGTGCCGGCGAGTAGCGTGCCGTTTCGGCTTTGGAGATCACGGATCACCCAGCCGCCATCGGCGGCAAAGACCTCGGCATGGAAGCGGCTGGCCCGTTCGTCATGGAGAACGATTCGATTGGCAGGTGCCCGTCCTAGCGTCACACTCTCGCCGACGACCAGGGGCACAAGCTGTCGGCTTCCAGCAGCATCGTGGATCGTCAGGTGGGGAGAATCGGGGTATGGAGGCATCAGGGCGGCGGGGCCTTGGCGGCATCAGGAAGGAAAGCTCGGAAAGCGGGTTTTTCGCGGGAGAATCGGGTTTGGCGCTACCGCAGCCCCGGACTAGCATCTCAGCATTCTCCGCCGCCTGGTTTCGCGTCGCAACGAGGATTTTCATGAATCTCATCCGCACGGTGCTTTCCGCGGTTCTCATCGCAGGCGGGATGGTCGTCGCGCTGGCTGATCGGGCTGCCGCCCAGGGGTTTGGTGGTTTCGGATCCGTGGTTGGCGGCATTTCGATCGACGCCGACGGCATTGTCCGCAATCTTGACCCCCAGGCCATCACGTCGCTGGCCGAGGAGCGGCGGGCCGCTCTTGGCACCGCTGGTGAGGCAGTGGGAGAGGGCTCACTTCGCAAGGTGTCACTCGCCAAGGTGATTGCCGCCCTCGAGGAATCACGAGACAACGGCGGAGTGCTTCCTGCCGAGGTGCTGTTTCTTGGCGGACTGCAGCGAGTGACCCACGTTTTTGTCGATCCTGAGGGACGCGATATCATCCTGGCCGGACCAGCCGAGCGAATCACGGTCGATGCCACCGGTACGGTGGTGGGGGCCACGAGCCGCCGCCCGCTGTTGCAACTCGAGGATTTCGTGGTGGCCCTGCGGGCGATCGACGCGGCCCGCGCGGGAGGCATGCAGTGCTCGATCGACCCGACTCCAGAAGGTATCAAGCGGCTCCGCGCCATGCTCTCCCGCCAGCAGACGATCGGCAACCCGCAGGCCACCTTTCAGGCCATGCAAGAGGCTGTGGGGCAGCAGGCTGTCACGGTGAGCGGGGTGCCAGGCGACAGCCGCTTTGCCCGCGTGCTCGTGGCGGCCGACTATCGGATGAAGCGGATCGGCATGGGGCTCGAGGAGTCGGGTGTGGCCGGATTGTCAAGCTATCTCGCACTCATTCCCAGCGGTGGCCGCGCGGCGACGCTGCCCCGGTTTTGGCTCGAGGCAGAGTACGAGCCCCTCTCCCGCGACCCCGACGAACTTGCCTGGCGGATTGATGGCCGCCGGATGAAGTGTCTGACCGAGAGCGACGTCGCCACCCGCGACGGCATCCGCCGGGGCGCCGCTGCCAAGGATCAGGTGGCCGAGAGGTGGTGCTCCGCAATGACCGATCACTATGACGACCTTGCTACCGTCGAGCCTGTGTTTGCCGAACTCGTGAACTGCGTCGATCTGGCCGTCGTGGCGGCCCTGATCCACGGCCGGCAGTTGGCCGATCGGGCCGATCTCAATCTTGATGTGCTGCTCGACGCCCAGCGGCTACCGCTGCCGAAGTATGAGGTGCCTACGAGCGTGCCGACCGTGGCTTCCGGGCTCAAGAAGGGCAACACGTGGTTCCTTTCGGCGTCGGGTGGCGTGCAGTTTCAGCCCTGGCAGTTTGCCACGGCCGACCGGCAAGTTGCCGAACTTGCGGGCGAACGGCTGGCCGCCGTTTCCACCCGGCCAGCCGCGGGGTGCCACTGGGACTGACCGCGTCGGCCCGCTGCGGTCGTGCTGGCTTGCGGTCGCCGCCCACCGAGCAGTGGTGTCAACGGGCGAAGTAGGCCCGCCCATGCCCACTTTCGAACGTTTCCCGCAGCCCGAACCAGTCCGCTGCGGATCCTTGTTCACTTCGGCGCAGCCCAGCCAATCCTGGAGATCCCCGCTGCTGCAGTGGGAAAGTATTCATCGACCCAGCCGGCGGTCGAGAGCAATGCGAAATCACTTCCGGGGCAGGGGGGAGGCAGGCTCTTGACGAGGAGCAAGTCACGGCCGATCGCCGCCGCCACTGTCGCGGCGATCGAGTCGCTTGTGAACTGCCAGCCAGACGGAAGCCGGCGACCAGCCGCGGCTGACTCGAGCCAGGCCTTGGCATCGAGGATGGTGGGCCCTGTGGTAGAGGGATCGAAACTCGTTGCACCTGGCAGGGCGAGGGCCTCGGCGACAATCCGAGCCGTGAGCCGCATGGCTTCGATCGCCAGATCATGCATCACCTCAGCCGGCTGCTGCCGATGGGTATCGATCGCGCGAAGGCCGTCTACGACCGGACCCCCGCCGACGACGATCACTGGTGAATTGAGCGAAGCGATGAGCAATGCGACCTCCTCAGGCCAGGCTGGCCGCGTCAGCAGGCTGCCACCGAGTTTGACGACCGGACCGTAGCCGATGCCACTGGCCGCGGCCGGCCGGATCATGCCCAGGAGCCAGCGGTCGGTCATGGAATCTTCCCCAGAACAATGCCAGCCAGTGCATGGGCCGGTGCATTGCGTGCGGCAGCCTGGCCGATGGCCTCTGCGAGCGGGAGAAGTCGCACCGACCAGCCCGTCGCAATCAGAGCCCGAGAGGCGAGCTGATCACCGTGGCCGGTGACCACGACTGTTTCAGGCCGGTGGCCTGAGTTCCGGGCCACCTGCCGCAGGGCTCGGGCGATGAGTCTCGCCTGGCGGGCCGCGATGGCCTCGGCAGCAGCGGCGGCGTCGGCGGCCGTGAAGTCTGCGGGGTCCAGTAGCATCGTCCGGGCGAGTCGGATCCGGGCGGCTTCGACAGTGGCCGGACCTCCGTCAGCGGTGCTGGTCGAGGTCGGGGCTTCGGGCAGGCAGCCGAGTGTCAACCAGGCATCGCGGGATTCGGCAAAAAGTTCGCTCGCGACCGGCCGATAGCATCCGCGATGGGGCAGCCGCCGCACGATCGCCGCGACGGCGGACCGCTCCACGCCTGTGTAGACCAGTTCTCCGGCGAGCATCCGGCCGGCATCGTCGTGGGCCGTCGCCGCCACCTGTCCGTAGTCGAGCGGCACGATGTCGGTCGTGGTCGAGCCGATGTCGAGCAGGACGCTGCGGCGGTCAGGGGCGACCGATCCGGCGAGCCGGGCCAGGGCGTGCCAGTTCGACGCTGCGGCCAGCCGCCACTCGGCCACGGCCTCAGTGGCAGGGACAAGCCGGCCATCCGTCAGGTAGACCCCTGGCTCTCCATCGAATCCGCGGGCTGCCTCGATCAGCGACTCGACGATGTGGCTCACACCCGCAGCCCGCGACGGATAGCAATCGCAGATCTCACCGGTCATCGTGGCGACGACCCGTTGGGGCCGGCGTGGTGCGGCGATGCCGGCAAGGACGGCCGGTAAATCTCGCCATCGTTGCCAGAGAGGAAAATCGAGGCTGACGGTCCAGCCGAGTCCGTCCGCTGCCTTGATGTTGGCCCCGCCGATGTCGAAGGCAAGGAGGTCGGTGGCCGCCGCTGGCGGGCGAGCCGGAGCAGGCTTACGCGGGGGCATCGGCAACCACGTCAAACGAGCGGGGGTCGGGCAGATTCGGTCGAGCCGCGGCCTGTGGGTCCGCGAGCCATGCCAGCAGGCTGGTGTTGGCTGCCGCAGCGTGGCCGAGGAACGACGTGGTGAGTCGTGGATTGATTTCCAGCACACGGTCCTCCGACCCATCTTCCCGCGGGCCGAGGATCATGTCCACTCCCACCCAGCCACAGGCAGGTTCGCCCGCAGCCCACTCGACGGCCGCCACGCTCCGCAGGGCCAGCCGTGTGGCCCTCCGGCAAAGGCTGTCATGATCGATCGGCTCGCCACCGATGTAGCCTGGCGAATTGCCTGCAGAGAACCGCTGGAGCATCGGCCGCAAAGGGATGATCTGGCCACCGCCTGTCAGGCATGAGACGCCAACGGACAGTCCGCCCACGGCCGCCTCGATCCGCAGCGGATGGTTTGCCGGCGCTGGCCAGGGATCTCCGCGGCCGACCCGGACAAGGCCATCGCAGCCCACGCCATCGAGCCGCTTGCCGATCGCCGGCCGATGGAACTCCGTTGGCCAGTGCTCGCCCGCGGCCAGTCGGCGGCCTGGGGGCACAGGCAGGCCGGCGGCAGCGAGGGCCAGGACGGTAGCCTGCTTGTCTGCGGCCAGTGAAAGAAAGCGGGGCCCCGGTGCGAGTACCTCGATGCCCACGGCCCGGACGGCCGCCACCCGGGCCGCGAGGATGCCCCCGGTTTCGGGCGCGATGATCAGAGCGAGATCGCACCCGTGGGCCATGGCCACAAGCGCCGGTAGTTCGTCGCCGGCGGCAACTGCATGCACCCGAACCCCGGCAGGCAGGGCCAGGGGGCGCGTGGCATCAACGACTGCATGGATCTCGAGATCGGCGGAACGGCAGCCGTCACACAGCGCCGCCCGAAACATCGCTCTTCCCTCGCGGGTCAGCGGCTCGAGATCACTCGCGGATGCCGCTTTCGGCACCAGCGCCATCGCATCCGGCCCCGTGAGTCCACCGGAACAGCACCATTCATACACCAGCAGCCGCATGCCGGCAGGCTACCCCGTGGCTCGACCGGGTCAACTCCCGATAGGTTCACGCCATGCCTCAGCGTCAGCTCCGGCTTGGTTGATGCCTCGCGGCTGGCACGAGATAGAGGCCGTGGATGGTGATCGCGGGCAACTCGGCTATCCGTCGCTTGAATGACGTCGCGATCGTCATGAGCCTGGACGAACCTGCCCCAGCCGTTGGGCGGTCCGCCGGCGGGTGAGACAGGCGGCAGGGCTTGTCTTATGAACCGCAGCCGGCGTGCGCGGCGGCGTCACGAGATCAGCCAGCCTGTCCAAGCACGCTGTCTGTCCAGGCACGCTGTCCAAGCATAAGCACTCTGTCGAAGCACTCAAACGGCGAGGGTTCGGCGACGCCGTTGGCCCCCGGCCGGGCGCCCGGCGAGCTCGCCGGGCCCATGGATGGCCCGTCGAGCGATCCAGTCAGAATATGCCCAGTTGATCGCGGCCCGCTTCGGTCATTCGGTCGGGAGTCCACGGCGGCTCCATCACGATCCGCACCTCCACAGCCGCTACGTCAGGCCGCTGGGCCAAGGCTCGTTTGGTATCGGCGATCAATTGTGGACCCGCTGGGCAGGCGGGGCTCGTCATCGTCATGTCGATTGCAACGTGGTGTCTGGCCGCATCCTCCGCCGCCGGGGTGATCGTAACGCCGTAGATGAGTCCTAGATCGACGATGTTGACGAACAATTCCGGATCTTTGACTTCCTTGAGAAGCTCGCGTGCCATGTCTTCGCTGAGCGGTCCTGATGGGGCAGGGCAGGGGGCTGCCTCCGGCGGGCTGGCAGTTGCAACGCTGACGGCTGCTGCAGGAGCCGGGATGACTGAGGCAGTCGCCGGAGGAATCCCATGAGCGGCCGGCCCCTGGTCGAGCGGGTCATCCCGGAGCCTGATCCACACACCCCCATCCAACACTTTGACCTCATGAGCCCGGGTGGGCCGCACCGCTGGCATCGTGAGCGCGGCGCCGGTCCGAATGTCAAACTTCGCTCCGTGCCGTGGGCAGGCGATTTTGTGGTCGCGGAGTTCACCGTCGGCAAGCGGTCCGCCGTCATGCGTGCAGACGTCGTCGAGGGCATACCAGCCTTCATCGACATGGAACAGCGAGATCATCTCTCCTTCCACCTCAACGAGGGTTTTGCCCGGATCCGGCACCTCTTCGATGTCGATCACCCGTTGAAACTCATGCATCACAGTCCCTCCCATCGTTTGAGCGCTACTTCCCCGATTCCGGGGCTCGGCTGGTCACTCACGCGATCCGCCGAATTCGGCTGCAGACCGCCCGAGCCAGGGCATCGCGAACCGCTGGAATCGTGATTCGGTCGAAGACCTGCTGAAAGAAGCCAGCCACGACGAGTCGGGCTGCCTCGTCCGCAGTCAGACCACGTGCCTGGGCATAGAAAATCTGTTCGGCGTCCACCTGGCCGTTGGTGGCTCCGTGGGTGCAACGGACGTCATCAGCCTCGATTTCAAGGCCAGGAATTGAATCAGCCCGCGACTCGTGAGAGAGCATCAGATTGTCATTTCTCTGATAGCCGTCGGTTTTTTGCGCGGTCTTGTCGACCTTGATCATGCCTCGCCAGACGAGCCGGGAGCGATCCTGGAGCGCACCCTTGTAGAGCAGGTCACTGCGGCAGGCAGGTGCTTCGTGGTGCTGGAGCGTGTTGTAAACAAGCTGCTGGCGACCCTCGGTAAACATCACGCCATTGACCTGAGCCTCGGCGCCCCGGCCAGTGAGAGAGACCTCCTGGGCCACCTGCGACAGCCGACTGCCGAGTGCGGCAAGGGTCCATTGCAGTCGACCTTTCTCCTGGACAACGGCTTTCTGCCGGGCGAAGTGCCAAACACCTGTGTTCCAATTTTGAAGATTTACCATTCGGAGAAAAGCCCCGCGGCCCACGACGATTTCGGTGCCACCGCAGTGCATGCCTCCAGCAGAACCAACGGGCCCACCGCCGGCGGTTTCCGTGAGCAGTGTGGCTTCGGCTCCTTCACCGAGCACGACGAGAACGTGTGAGGTGTCAACACCACCGGGGCTGATTGCCGCAAGCACATGGAGCGGATCGGCGAGTTTCACGCCGGGCGGCACATAGAGCACCACGCTGGCTCGGTGAAAAGCCGCATGGAGGGCGGCAAACCAGTCGCAGCCCGAGTCGATGACCGAAAACCACCAGGGCTCGAGTTGGGCGGGGAGTTGGGAAAGAATGGTCTCGGCGGCGCCGAACCGCACCCCGCGGGCAGCCACGGCGGGGTCTAGTTCGGCCCGCACCAAGTGGCCGTCGAGCGATGTGAATCGTCCGCAGAGCCGGTCGCTTGCGGTGGGTCTCAGTGAATCATCGGGGAAACATTCGGTCGTGGCTTCGCCCGAGGCGATCGCGGTTGCCAACAGACCTTCGGCCACGTCCATCGAAGTTGGCCGTTCCCGCAGTCCCCAAGCGGCCGGCTTGAAAGCCCGGATATCAGTCCGCATCCAATTCTCACTGCGGCGATTCGGCAGGTCGAGTGTTTCGAGTAGATCAAAAGCAGATCGCCGTCGTTTGATTGCCCAATTGGGCTCGAGGATGCCGGTAAGGAGTCCTTCGAGTGCAACGGTGTCAAAGGAGGGAACGGTCGGGCTTGCGAGGGACGTGGCTGTGGTCATGCTGACGGTCGTGGGATTCCAGGCGGGGCGGGGGAAGCAAACAGAATGGATGGCATCGGTCAGCCGACCGAGCCCTCCATCTGCAGTTGAATCAATTTGTTCATTTCCACGGCGTATTCCATCGGTAATTCTCTTACGAGAGGCTCGATGAATCCGCCGACGATCATCGCGCTAGCCTCGGCTTCCGACAGCCCGCGGCTCATCAGGTAAAAGAGTTGCTCTTCGCCGATCTTCGAGACACTCGCTTCATGGCCGATCGAGACATCCTGCTCCTCGATTTCGATATAGGGGTAGGTATCGCTGCGGCTTCGATCATCGAGAATCAAAGCGTCGCACACCACGCTCGATTTGCTCTTGTGGGCCCCCGGCTCCACCTTGACGAGTCCGCGATAGCTGGCCCGCCCGCCGTTCTTTGAGATGCTCTTGGAAACGATGCGGCCACTGGTATTTGGCGCGACATGAACGATTTTCGCCCCGGCATCCTGATGCTGGCCGGCGGAGGCAAATGCAATCGAAAGAATCTCGCCGCGGGCCCCCGGCTCCATCAAATAAACGGCCGGATACTTCATGGTCAAGCGGCTGCCGAGGTTGCCGTCGATCCACTCCATCAATGCGCCCTCGTAGGCCATGGCTCGCTTGGTCACGAGGTTGTAGATGTTGTTGGCCCAATTTTGGATCGTTGTATAGCGACAGCGTCCGTGCTTTTTGACGACGATCTCGACGACAGCTGAGTGGAGGCTCTCAGTGGAGTACATCGGGGCCGTGCAACCCTCGACGTAGTGCACCTGAGCGCCTTCATCAACGATGATCAGGGTTCGTTCAAACTGCCCCATGCTTTCGGCGTTGATCCGGAAGTAGGCCTGCAGAGGAAACTCGATACAAACGCCCTTGGGCACATAGATAAACGAGCCCCCCGACCACACTGCAGAATTCAGCGCTGCGAATTTATTGTCGGACGGCGAAATGATCGTACCGAAGTACTGCCGGAGAAGGTCGGAGTGCTCGCGGACGGCGGTGTCGGTGTCGGTGAAGATCACGCCTTTCTTGGCGAGATCCTCCTGAAGCGAGCCGTAGACCACCTCACTCTCGAACTGCGCCTTCACCCCGCCCAGAAACTTCCGCTCTGCCTCGGGGATCCCGAGTCTGTCGAATGTCTGCTTGATCGCGTCGGGCACCTCTTCCCAGGTCTTGCCCTGATGCTCGGCCGGCTTGAGGTAGTAGAAGATGTCCTGGAAATCCACGCCGATGTCGCCACCCCAGGAGGGCATCGGCTTCGACTCGAAAATCTCGAAAGACTTCAGCCGGAAATCCCGCATCCAGGCGGGCTCCCCCTTCATTTCTGAAATCTGCGCGACGATCTCTGCATCGACGCCCTTTCGGGCCTTGAAGAAGGCAGGCGAATCAGTCCGGAAGTCGTATTTGTTGATTTCGCCGATCGCCGCGGTGGTGTCGGTTTCCAGTCCTGTTCCCATGGTCGTCTCCTCTGGTGGTGCTCTTGTTCCGGGGGCGTCAGACCGACGCTGTCTCGACTTTTGCGTTTTCCGATTCCGGCTCCAGAGCAGCAGCCTCAGGGTAAGCCGCTCGAATCCGTTCGTAGCCCTTTTTGTGCAGTTCCGCGGCGAGCTCCGGCCCGCCTGACTCCACGATCCGGCCGCCCAGCATGACGTGTGTCTTGAGAGGAACGTTGTGCTCGAGCAGTTGCTCGTGATGGGTGATGATCAGGATCCCCATTTGGTCGTTACCCAGTGAGCCGCCGCTCCCGATTCGAGCGATGCTCTCGCTGGCCAGGCGGACCGCGTCGGCGTCGAGACCGCTGTCGGTCTCGTCGAGGATCGCAAACCGGGGTTGCAGCATGGCGAGTTGGAGGATTTCAGCCCGCTTCATTTCACCGCCTGAGAAGCCATCGTTGACATACCGACGGGCGAAGTCAGGATCCATCGACAGGTCGGACATCTTGGCTTTGAGTTCGGCTCGAAACTCCTTCATCGGCATCAGGTCCTCCCCTTCCTTGCGGTCGGGTTTTCGGACATTCGTGACCGCATGGCGAAGAAACTCGGCGAGCCGGACGCCTGGAATCGACATTGGCCGCTGGAAGGCCAGAAAGATGCCGTGTCGGGCTCGTTCATCGGGTTCCATCGCAAGCACGTCGTGAACGGTGCCCGTTGCGTCGATAATCTCAATCGAGCCCGTGGTCACCTCGTATCCTGGATGTCCCATGATCGCATAGCCGAGCGTGCTCTTGCCGGATCCATTAGGACCCATCAGCGCATGGATCTCGCCGCGTCCGATTTCCAGATCGACCCCTCGAAGGATGGTCGTGCCGTCCACGCTGACGTGGAGGTTTTTGATCGAGATTTTGTCCTGCTGCTTGTTCATGCTGGTTGTTTCCTCGGTCTGAAAATTTGGAATCGGTGCCTCGGATGGAACCGGAGACTCACCCAGGCCTACCCGGTGATTTTCTGGTGGTCGAACACCAAATCATCGCCCATCACGGCCGGAGCGACGTAGCCCGAGTGGTGCGGCACAGGCAGTTCGTCGTCCATCTTGCCAGGACCACCCTTCCGCTTGGCAATCCGTTGACCCTGGATCTTGTCTTGTATCCGCATCAGTCCTTCGAGCAGGCTTTCAGGCCGCGGCGGGCAACCCGGCACGTAGACGTCGACTGGCACCACGAGGTCGACGCCCTTGACGACATGGTAGCCCCACTTGAAGTACGGTCCGCCGCCAGTGGTGCAGGCGCCCATGGCGATCACAAACTTCGGATCGGGCATCATGTTGTAGAGCCGACGAACCCGACTGGCCATCTTGTAGGTCACTGTGCCCGCCACGATCATCAGGTCGGCCTGCCTCGGCGTGGCCCGAAAGGCCCCCGCTCCAAACCGATCGAGGTCGTATCGGCTGGCCCCGGCGGCCATCATCTCGATTGCACAACACGCCAGTCCGAATGTCATCGGCCAGATGCTTGATTGGCGAGCCCAGTTGATCGCCTGTTCAACCGAGGTGAGAACGAGATTTTCCTCGAACCGGCCTTCGATCCAGGGCCGACCTCCGGTGGAGTGAGGAATCGTCGGAGACTGAAGGGACGTGACGGGCATCAGAAGACTCCGGGACGTGGCAATGGTGTTGGTAAACGAACCATGTTTACTTCGTCGATCACCCAATGGAACCGTGTGGCAGTCGAAGGATTAACTCTTGGAAGTGCACGTGTGGCTCGACTCAGCCCCAGCGACAAACCGGCAGGCTGAAGTGCCATCCAGGCGACAATCCGCAAGTTGAACAGGGCTGCCGACGAGTTCCTGAAGCATCAGAAGTTCGGCTGCACAGATCCCGCGGTCTGCTTCGGCCAGGTCTGGATAGGGGCAGGATCGGGTGACCAGCACCGGAAGCGAATGATGCTCTACCGAACAGCTCACGTCGCGTTCGCGGAAAAGCACGGCGATACTTTCGAGTCGCTCGCCGGGGCCTTCGCCTGACACCCGATCGCGGTATCGAGCAGCCATTGCCGAGCCAATCCGGCCGATAAAACCAGAGCGGACTTCAGGATCTCGAATCCGGCGAACCTCATCCCACAACGCCAGGGCGAGATCCTTGAAATTGTCGCCGCCGACGCGGCGGCCGGCCGCGGTGAGGCTGTAGGCATGGGAAGGGCGGCCACGGGGCTTGGCCACCGTGATCCTGTCAACAATCCCGGCCTGCATGAGCCGATCCAGCCGTTGTCGGACGGCGGTGGCCGTGACCCCAAGCCCTGTGGCGAGGTCGCCGATTTCCAGCGAATCCTGAAGCCGCAGCAATTCGATCACTGCCGAGTCCGTGGAACGCTGTTCCGGGGGAGTGGGTCGCGGTTCTGGTTGGATGGGGGCCGACGTCATACTCTCACCATAGCCGGTTGACGAATTTTTGACAAGCACTGATGAGAAAAACAATGGACCCGTTTGGACAATCTCCAGCAAAGCCGCCACTCACCGATAGCGGCTGGTTCTGGGCGATGCTTTTTTCGCTGATGTCCCTCGTGGGCATCGCCCTGATCGGGCCGAAGTGGGATTGGCGGCAGCGGCAACTCGAGGGCCGGTTTCTCGGGCGGCAGCAGGCCGATCAAGAGCGGCAGCGGCGCGGAGCAGGCCTCGCTCCGATCGATCTCGCCGAGGCGGCGGTGGATCGTGAGGCTGCGGCGCCCCAGCGGATCGTGCCTCAGTGGACGCTCGTCACGCTCGCCTCGGTGAGCCTGACCGTGTCGGCGGTGATGCTCTGGCGGGAGCGGTGGATGCCGCCGGCCTGAGGAACCCGAACCCGCCAAGGTCGCTGCCCCAGCCCGCTCCCAAGCACGGGCACCCAGTTCCCGTCCCCCGCACGTGTTCCAGCGTCAGGGGGCCAGGCGTTGGAGGGCCCAGTCGCCGGAGGTTTCACGAGAGAAGACGAGCCGGTCATGGAGCCGGCTCGGCCGCCCCTGCCAAAACTCGATCCGATCGGGCTCGAGGCGAAAGCCTCCCCAGTGTTCGGGCCGTGGGATCGCTGCCTCGTCGGGATGGGTTCGTTGAAACTTTGCAAACAACTGCTCGAGTTGCTCGCGGCTCATGATGACCTCGCTCTGAGGTGAGCTCCAGGCTCCGATCCGCGACGTGCTTGGTCGACTGTTGAAGTAGGCGTCGGACTCCGCTGCGGAGGTCTGTGTCACCCGACCCTCGATTCGCACCTGCCGCTCGAGTTCGGTCCAATGAAACGTCAGCGCAGCCCAGGGGTTGGAAGCCAATTCCCGTCCCTTGCGGCTGGTGTAATTCGTGAAAAAACAGAAGCCGCGGGCGTCGAACCCCCGCAGCAGCACGATGCGGGCGGAGGGGCGGCCGGCGGCCGAGGCAGTGGAGAGCGTCATCGCTTCCGGCTCTGGGATCGCCGCAGCCACAGCATCGTCGTACCACCGGGTGAACTGTAGGATCGGCTCCTGCGAGACGGTTGTCTCGTCAAGCGTGCCCCGCTCGTATTCCTTGCGGGCGTGGGTAGCTCTTGGTTCCCCACTCGGTTCCACTTTTGACTCCACTTCTGGTTCCATCAGGTCACTCCTCTGACTGGCTGCGGTTTGCACTCAGGCACAAGGCTGTCGGAGCTGTCGGATTTCTGCTGGCGGTCGGGAGGAATGATTTATGGATTCAAGCGGCGGTCAACCAGCCAGAGCGTCAGCCGAGGATCGACCTTCGCCGAGCCAGGTAGTCCCAGAC
>ERZ889217.552-NODE-552-length-22122-cov-10.278923_pt1 | contig 22122 bp, 22 predicted proteins | sample MGYA00521098_ERZ889217 | MGnify/ENA primary metagenome ERZ889217 (study PRJEB32303, sample SAMEA104408613) | aquatic metagenome | biome: Brackish water; feature: Pelagic; material: water | place: Baltic Sea | collected 2014-06-10T22:04:00 | depth 2,362 m ... | reverse complement strand
TAATTCGGCTAGCCAATATTTCGATGCGTTATTTAATCCGCGTGCCGTGGTCGTAGTCGGAGCATCTACGCACCCAGGCAAGTTCGGTTTCGTCTCACTGCATAATCTTTTGTCATGTGGCTTTAAGGGTGAAGTTTTTGCAACCCACCTAGAGCGAGCCGAACTGCTCGGGGTTCAAAGTGTCTCATCAATCGACGACTTGCCGTCTGACAAAATAGATCTTGCTTTCGTTTGCACGCCTGCTTCAACGAACATCGAAATACTTCGAGCATGCGCGCGCAAAAATATCCGAACTGTTTATATAACTTCGGCTGGTTATGGCGATGCAGGCGACGCTGGATTGTTGGCTCAGCAAACGCTTCGAGATACAGCGCGCGAATTAGATATTTTGTTGATTGGTCCGAATGGTCAAGGGCTTGTCAGCACGCCTGTAAGCCTTTGTGCACAGATAGTTGGACCATACCCTCCGAGTGGGTCGATATCTGTGGCAAGTCAAAGCGGAAACTTTGTTTCAAGTTTTATGAACTATTCGAGATTCACTGGTATCGGAATTGCTCGCGCGATTTCTGCAGGCAATGCAGCGTGCACCGGTGTTCCAGAGATTTTAGATTACTTTGCACAAGACGACAAAACTTCTGTTGCACTCGTTTATATAGAAGGCATTTCAGATGGCAACAAACTCGCGACAAGTATGAAACTAATAACTGCGCGCAAACCTCTAGTAGTGGTTAAGGGCGGCTCAACAAAAAGTGGGGCATTAGCCGCAGCCAGTCACACAGGAGCCTTAGCAAGTGATGACCGCGTGTTCGATGGGGTGTGTCAGAGCAACGGCGTCACTCGCGTTACTGACGCTGAAGAGGCTTTTGATGTTGCTGCCACATTTGCAACACAGCCTTTGCCAAAAGGTCCGAATGTTGTCGTATTGACAACTGTGGGTGGGTGGGGAGTTGTGACGTCAGATGTGATTGCAAAAGACGGCATCTTAAATCTCATGTCGCTGCCTGATGACTTATCAATAAATATTTCTGCGTTATTGCCCGATAGGTGGAGTCATAATAATCCAGTTGATTGCGCAGGTGGCGAAACACGAGACACGATTCCAGAAATCTTGCGTCTGATCGCGACTCACTCGAGCGTTGATGCAGTCATTTTTCTTGGATTAGGTATCCAGTCGAATCAGGCTCGGCTGATGACTGAAGGAAGTTTTTATCCAGAATACGGATTAGAGAGAATAGTCAGTTATCACCAACGACAAGATGAGCGGTTCGCACAAATCGCTGCAGAACTTTCTATTGAGACAGGCAAGCCAATTCTTGTTGCGACAGAGTTAGGTGTAGCAGACGATCAGAATGCCGGAGTAAAGCAAATACGTCTATCGCACAGGCTCTGTTATGCAAATGGACAGCGAGCCGCAAGGGCTCTCGGACGTTCATACCAATATGCGAAATGGCGAGGACTTGCTTAATGAACTTTCGAAAGCAGCTCACACGATTTTTCGCATATTGCCACAGAGTGCCAACACGTCGTCTTGTCATATCGCTAACTGTTGTGACTGCGCTAGGTGCGACTCCACTACTTTCGGTTTGGCAAGTCGCCCGAGAAAGTGGCAACGAAGTAAAGTCACTTGAAAATTTTGATGCACTAGCCCCGTCGCCAGTAACAGCCTTGTTGTCTGCTCGTCGGGTGCCGCAAACTCTGATTGATCTTGAGACAACTGGCAGAGTCTCAACAAAATTAGACGAAATATCTGCGAGCCTTCCAGAAGACTCATGTTTGACTGTCAATACTGACAAGCAAGTCGTTTATCAGTTGAGACCAAATAAGTCTCTGATTCCGGCTAGCACTATGAAACTTTTAACAGCGGCGGTAGCACTTGAAGTTCTCGGAGCTGACAAAGTTTTTTCAACTAAAATTTTGGGCATCGTTGCAGGAAATGCAGTACGTGGTGACTTGTGGTTAGTTGGCTCCGGAGATCCACTGCTTTCAACGGCACCTTATTTGCTAACCGAAAAGTATCCGACGATGTTTCCAACTTATGTTGAGCAACTTGTCGAAGCTTTAGTTGCACTAGGTGTCACATCAGTTCAAGGCAGTGTGATTGGCGATGAAACTCTTTACGACGCTGAACGTTATGTGCCTAGTTGGGGTGATGGAATTCGAAGCACAGAGGCCGGACCACTTGGGGCGCTAATGATTAACGATGCGAATGTGACGAATTCACCCGTCAAGTTTCCTAACCCTGCTCTTGGCGCGGCGACAGAGTTGACTCGATTATTGAACGAGCGTGGGATCGTTGTTCGAGATTCTCCTGGCGTCGGAAAATCATCGGTTGATATTCCGTTGATCGCCAGCATTGAATCAACACCACTGAAAAATATTGTTACTGAATTGCTCACTAATAGCGACAACAACACTGCAGAGTTGCTGCTGAAGGAAATCGGCAGAGTAGGGCAAGGTTCTGCCACACGAATTGATGGTCTGCAAGTTATCGCCTCGAAAATTGTCGAGTGGGGACTGCCAACACAGGGTGTTGCTCTTTTGGATGGTTCTGGATTAGACAGAAGCAATCTCGTAACTTGCAGTCTGTTGACATCTCTCATTGAGCGATTCGGTCAAGAAAGTGATTTAGTAAATGCAATGGCACTCGCCGGAACCACTGGCACACTACGAGATGTATTTTTGTCAGGTCCTGCATTCGGAGTGATGCGTGGCAAAACTGGGACGCTTAACGGTGTCAAGGCGCTGTCGGGATTGTTTCCATTTTCGCAAGGCCATGCAACTACTTTTACATTGTTATTGAACGGCCCTGGCACATCAACGATTGATTACTATCGGCCTTTGTGGACATCACTTGTCAACGCCATTGCAATTGGTCAAAATACGATTGATATCTCTGCGGTTCAGCCTTTAACCCAACAGTCAGCGCCATAAAACGGTTAACTGGTTACTAGTTATTGCAAAAGCGAAATTTATCGGTCGCTCGTAGAATGTCAGGGTGTCAGATAACGCCAACGAGCAAAAAGTCAAGATTGTCGAGTTATACGATCTCGTCGTAAATTATGCCAAACAAGAAACGATCGCGCCGATTCGCGGTGCAGGTCGTTGGTTAGCCTTCGGCATCATCGGAGCAATTCTGATGAGCATCGGACTAGTGCTTGGAGTTCTCGCTGTACTGCGCTTAATTCAGACGACATCACTTGGAACATCAAACCATTGGTCATGGACGAGTTATTTGATCACAATCGTTGTGTGCTCACTTGCTGGTTGGTTAGCAATTTCTCGTATTCGACGTGGAACCTTGGCCAAATAGATTATGGAGACTAAACAACGTGTGACTCGCGAAGACCTTGAATTAAAGCTCACGGCTTTTCAAGATGATCTTAAGAGCATCGCATCAGATAAATCTGAAAAGATTAAGGCAGCAATAGTTGCTGGTGCATCTATTGCTTTGCTGCTTGCGTTTTGGCTTGGTCGACGAAGTGGCAAGAAGCGCGGCGGAATTGTTGAAATATTTAGTGGCAAAAGGCGTCGCTAAACAATGTTGCAACGACTCGCGAATCGTTATGCTCGGCTGGCTTTCTGGCTATGGGTTTTCAGGCTTGTCCGAAAAATATTGCGACCGAAGTCGCGCGACATAATTCGTCGACGTTTGCGTAAGGGCGAATCAATCACTGTTAGTTCGCGATCTTCGCGCACTCTTTGATCACAAGAGAATTTTTTGGATTTTGATGTTTGCCTACGGTGAAAAAGTTTTACTAATTGACGCCAAAAAACGACGATATCTTTTTGCCTTAAAACCAAACGGCGAATTTCATACTCATGCCGGATTTTTAGCACACGCTCTGATTATTGATGCTCAAGAGGGGAGCACTGTGCAGTCAACGAAGGGCGCGTATTACATCGTGCTTCGACCGACGCTTGAAGACTTCGTGATTCAAATGCCACGTGGCGCGCAAGTTATTTACCCTAAAGATCTTGCGCCAATCTGCATGATGGCCGATATCTCTCCGGGCATGAAAGTTTTTGAATCTGGAGTTGGTTCAGGAGCGCTTTCGATGACGATGCTTAGGTACGGTGCAATTATCACTGGTTATGAGTTGCGTGAAGATTTTGCCAACCGAGCTCAGACGAATGTTCGCGAGTTTTTGGGAGAGTCAGTTCTGTCGCGTTATAACGTAACAATTCGTGATGCATATTTGGGTATCGACGAAACTGGTTTTGATCGAATGGTTTTAGATTTGCCAGAGCCGTGGCAAGTGGTCGCTCATGCAAGTTCGGCGTTGCGCAAAGGAGCGTTGCTTGTCTCTTATTCGCCGAGCATCACACAGGCTGTGCGTACACAAGAAGCAATGGCAGAAGGTTGGATAGATCTGCGAACTTTAGAAGTGCTACACCGCACTTGGCATATCGAAGGGGCATCTGTACGACCTGACCATCGAATGGTCGCACATACGGGATTTTTGACGAGCGCTAGGTTTATCGGTAACTAACTTTTAGAAACGCGCAACCAAGATTACGGTTCGATGAAGATGCATTCTCCAGGACATTCTTCGGCAGATTCAACAACTGCGTCAAGCATCGAGTCTGCAAAATTAGCAACACCAGCGGCACCTTGCTCGTTTCCTTTAGCAGTAGCAAAAACTTTTGCACCTTCGCGAACATATGCCAGGCCATCGTCGAGCAGGGTAAATACATCAGGGGCAATCTCTTCGCAGAGACCGTCGCCGGTGCAAAGATCCTGATCAATCCATACCTTCATGTCGCGCTCCCTTTTGAAACTTTAGGACGAGATTAGGTTACACGGCAATAATCCCAAGTTTATGTTTTTAGGACTTTCAGTGGCAGTGACTTGACCTATACGGTGGGGATATACACAAGCGGAAAGGCAAACTTCACTATGGCACGAGCAGGTGACGGAAGTCCTGAATCAGCGAGCGAACACGCACGTCAGTTAGAGGACAAACTGCTCGAAACCAAGGGCCAACTTGCTCATGCGGTTGCGCAGAATGAAAAACTGTCATATACGTTGCGCGAATCACGTGAACATATTTCTTCACTACGAGATGAAGTTGAAAAATTAACTCAACCACCATCTGGCTACGGAGTGATCGTAGGAAAAAATGACGATTCGACGGTTGACATTTTGACTAATGGACGAAAGATGCGCGTCAGCGTTCACCCCGATATTGATTTAGAAAAGATTGAGCGTGGTGCAGAAGTTGTTCTTAATGAAAGTTTCAATGTAGTTAAAGTACGCGAATCAGAACCAATCGGTGAAGTAGTCCATCTAAAAGAAGTTCTTGAAGATGGCATACGTGCAGTTGTTACTGGGCGGGCTGATGATGAACGTGTCTGTGAACTCGCTGATGCTCTGCGTGGCATGCATTTGCGAAGTGGTGATTTGCTGCGAATGGACCCAAAGTCAAATTTGTTATTAGAGCGACTCACCCAACCAGAGATTGAGCATTTGTTGCTCGAAGAAGTTCCAGATATTTCATATGCCGACATCGGTGGCTTAGATTCACAAATTGAACAGATTGCAGATGCTGTTGAACTTCCATTTCTGTACAGCGAACTATTTGCAGAACATCAATTGCCGGCCCCGAAAGGAATTTTGCTTTACGGGCCTCCAGGTTGCGGAAAGACCCTGATTGCCAAGGCGGTTGCCAATAGTCTTGCTCAAAAAGTTTCGGCTGCCAACGGAGGCGAAAAGGCGCGCAGTTACTTCATTAATATCAAAGGTCCAGAATTGCTAAATAAATATGTCGGTGAAACAGAACGACAGATTCGACTGGTCTTTCAACGTGCTAGAGAAAAGAGTGAAGAGGGTTGGCCTGTCATTGTTTTCTTCGACGAGATGGATTCAATGTTCAGAACACGCGGCACAGGCATTTCATCCGACATGGAGTCAACGATCGTGCCACAGTTATTGGCAGAAATCGACGGCGTTGAAGGTCTGAGAAATGTGATCGTGATCGGGGCAACGAATCGCGAAGATTTAATTGACCCTGCGATTCTTCGCCCGGGGCGACTCGACGTCAAGATTCGTATTGACCGACCGAACGCAGATGCGGCCAGACAGATATTCGCTCGCTACTTGACTACTGAAGTTCCAATATCTTCGGAGGAAATCGAGGCCAACTTTGGAGACATAGATAAAGCCGTATCAGCGATGATTGAGGCAACAGTCATTGAGATGTACCGACAAGATGATGACAACCGATTTCTAGAAGTGACCTACCAGAACGGTGATAGAGACGTGATGTTTTTTAAAGACTTTGCTTCAGGCGCAATGATCGAGAACATTGTTCGTCGTGCCAAGAAGTTGGCTATCAAGCGCGTGATTAGTGGCGGTGAACGCGGAATCAAACTCGTAGATCTAACCATGTCTATTCGCCAAGAATTTAAAGAACACGAAGATTTACCAAACACGACAAATCCAGATGACTGGGCGAAAATTTCAGGTAAAAAGGGCGAGCGAATCGTTTTCATCAGAACACTCGTCACCGATGATAGAGACACAACTACTGGTGGTCGGGCAATTGAGAAAACCGCGACTGGTCAATACCTCTGAGGTTGAGTTGAGTATTCCAAAAGTTTGTGGCATTGAGACCGAATATGGAATTATTGCTAAAGGAATGGATGCCAGCGCAGTTACCGCATCTTCACTACTAATTAACTCGTATGTTGGGCGATTCGATCAGAATATTGGCTGGGACTTTCAAGATGAGCAGCCTGGCACAGACGCCAGAGGATTCTCGTTAGACGACGCTTTCCCTCCTGAAATTGAAATGCACCTTGTCAATACGGTGCTGACAAATGGTGCGCGATATTACGTTGACCATGCGCATCCAGAGGTCTCAACGCCAGAGTGTCGATACGTGAACGAGGCTGTGGTCTATGACCGAGGGGGTGAGGAGATCGTTCGTCAGAGCATGATCGCAGCCAAAGGTTTTCTGCCAGAAGGTGCTGAGTTAATTGCGTATAAAAACAACTCTGACGGCAAAGGAAATAGTTACGGCTGTCATGAAAATTATCTGCTGGCAAGGGATCTCTCATTCGCCAAAATGGCCGCCCTGATCACAACTCACTTTGTTACGCGCCAAGTGTTTTGTGGTGCCGGAAAGGTTGGCTGTGAGTTTGAAGCGATGCAGCACAATTCTGTTGCTTATCAGATAAGTCAGAGAGCAGATTTTTTTGAGGAAGAAGTTGGGCTTGAGACGACGCTAAAACGTCCGATTATTAATACACGAGATGAGCCACACTGTGATCCACTTAAATATCGACGACTACATGTGATAGTCGGTGACGCCAACATGAGCGAGGTAGCGACTTTGCTCAAACTCGGCACGACTGCGATCTTGCTAGCAATGATTGAAGACAATCAAATGCCAGAAGATCTGTTACTTGGCAATCCAGTACCGGCAATTCGACAAGTCAGTCACGACCCCTCGTTGCGACAAACAATTTTATTAGAAAATGATAAGCGAATGACCGCACTTGAAATTCAACAAGAACTTTGTATCCGTGCTGAAAAATATGCAAAGAAATTTGGTCTTGACGCCGTCGGACAAGAGCAAGGTGAACTCATTTTGCGCAGATGGCGTGAAGTCATTGAAGGTCTGCAGCGAGACCCGATGACAGTGGCGCATATCGTGGATTGGGTGGCAAAAAAGCGAATTGTGGATGGAATTGCTGCCAGACACAATCTTCGGAGCAACGATGCGCGATTGAAAGCGGTCGACTTGCAGTATCACGACATGCGGCCAGAAAAATGTTTGGCGTTACGTGCCGGTCTAGAAACTTTTGTTACCCACCAACAGGCACTGATCGCAACTACGACACCGCCCGATTCAACCCGCGCATATTTCAGGGGCAGATGTTTAGAGAAATGGCCACAGGATGTGGTCGCTGCAAACTGGGACAGCGTTGTATTTGATATTGGCAAAGATCCATTGAGAAGAATTCCGATGATGGAGCCGCTGCGCGGAACTAAAGCTCTGACTAAAGAGTTATTTGACCGATGCGCAACACCGGCAGATTTGGTCGCCGCCCTAGGAGATGAGGTCTCGACCTCTAATTTCAAACCAACAAATTAAAGGTTGTTTTACAATTACCACAATGTCGAGATTATTGGCTATGGTGCGAGCATGCCTGAACGAACTAGAAAACAAAAGCCGACAACTACGAGGACAAAATCTTCTCCAGTTGAAGAATCCAAACCTGCTGCTCAGGGCGAAAAATTAATCGCCGAACTTGACGACCTGCTCGATGAGATTGATGATGTATTGGAGACCAATGCTGAGGACTTTGTAAAGAGTTATGTGCAGAAGGGCGGCGAGTAGCCGTAGCCTAAAAACGTATGTCGATGCCAATGTTCGCAGCGGGCGCAGACCCTGGAGCTAATTTCGGTGAGCTATTACGTCGTGTCGGTTTATCGCCGTTCGAATCTGTTGTAATTGATAATGATTTAGTAATTCCGCATGCCACAACTTGTGTCGCGATGCGATGTAAAGACGGTGTCGTTATGGCTGGCGATAGGCGCGCAACTTCTGGTCACTTGATTAGTCATCGAAGCATGGAGAAAGTTGTTCAGGCAGACGAGTTCAGTGGAGTTGCGATAGCTGGTGCGGCTGGTCCTGCTATGGAAATGATCAAACTCTTTCAATTACAACTAGAGCACTACGAAAAAGTTGAAGGTCAAACACTCTCACTTGAAGGCAAGGCCAATCAATTATCGATGTTCGTGCGCAATAACCTGCCTGCCGCAATGCAAGGGCTGGTTGTTGTTCCGATTTTTGCTGGTTTTGATTTCTTTTCACAAACAGGTCGTCTTTGGGACTACGACGTAACAGGTGGGCGATACGAAGAAAAAGATTTTGTTGCTACTGGCTCTGGAATGCTTCATGCCGGAACAGTGATGCGAGTTGCATGGCGCAGAGACTTGGCCGTTGACGATGCCGTGAAACTATGTGCCCGCGCATTATGGGAGGCATCAGATGCAGACTCTGCAACAGGCGGACCAGATGCGCTGAGAAATATCTATCCAGTGATTGCTTCAATCACGCGCAGCGGGTGGAGCCCGGTTGCCGATGAGGTATTGGCCAAGATTTATAAAGACATCGCAAAAGAAGTTGGTGCACGATGAGCATGCCGTTCTACGTTCCGCCAGAGCAATTTATGAAAGACCGCGCCGATTTTGCGCGAAAGGGCATTGCTCGTGGCAGAGCATTAGTCGCACTGCAATACGAAAATGGAATTGCTCTCGTTTCTGAGAATCCATCCACAACGCTTCATAAAATTAGCGAGATCTACGACCGAATCGCCTTTGCTGGTGTAGGAAAGTACAACGAATTTGATCAACTTCGCGTTGCTGGTGTGCGTGCGGCCGACATCAAGGGTTATCAATTCTCGCGACAAGATGTTGACGCGCGAAGTCTTGCCAACCAATACGCGCAGATTCTCAGTCAAGTATTTAGTGAGGCCCCAAAGCCAATGGAAGTTGAACTACTCGTCGCCGAAACTGGATTAGATAAAAACAGCGACCGACTATTTCATGTGATGTACGACGGAACGGTGTTAGACGAACATAACTTCAGTGTCTTGGGCGGAGATACGCAGGCCGTGACCGAACGTCTGACAAATGCGTATGTTGACAACTCGTCATTAAAAGTTGCCCTACAAAGCGCAATCACGGCACTTTCAGGTGATGACAAGAAACCTGCACATACTGATCTAGAAGTAGCTGTTTTGGAGCGAAATGGCAAGAGACGATGCTTTAGACGGATCAACGATATCGATCTACTCTCAATCATCGCCTGAAGCATGCATCGAAGCCCCTACGGCTGACTAGGTTTTCAATATGGACCGGCGGATCTACGGAATCGAAAATGAGTACGGGGTCACATGCACTCTGCGTGGTCAGCGCAGACTTAGCCCTGATGAAGTTGCGCGCTATCTTTTTCGAAAGGTAGTTAGTTGGGGTAGAAGTTCGAATGTCTTTCTTGAAAACGGCGCACGGCTTTATTTAGACGTCGGGTCACACCCCGAGTATGCAACTCCTGAATGCGACTCAATCTATGACGCAGTCGTGCATGATAAAGCGGGCGAGCGAATACTCGAGCAACTTCTAGACGGCGCAGAACAGCGACTACGCGAAGAAGGTATTCGCGGAACAATATATCTTTTCAAAAATAATACCGATTCGGCTGGCAACAGTTATGGCTGTCACGAGAATTATCTGACATCCCGAAATGATGATGTAGAGCGCTACCCAGAAGTGCTTATTCCATTTTTGGTCACCCGACAAATTTTTACGGGTGCAGGAAAGATATTGCAGACTGCCAGAGGTCCGATTTATTCGATCGCCCAACGGGCCGAACATATTTGGGAGAGCCAAAGTTCTGCAACGACCCGCAGTCGACCGATTATCAATACTCGAGATGAACCGCACGCTGATGCCGAGAAGTACCGTCGACTTCACGTAATTGTTGGTGACTCAAATATGAGCGAATATACAAATTTTCTCAAACTTGGATCAACCGCTTGTATTTTGCGAATGATGGAATCTAAACCCACAGATCTTCGCGACTACACGCTAGAGAATCCAACTCGGGCGATTCGCGAAATCAGCCATGACATCACGTGCAGGCGAAAAGTTCGTTTGGCTTCAGGACGTGAACTTTCGGCCCTAGATATACAGCGTGAGTTGTTAGATAAAGCATTGAAGTTTGCCGACAGCAGTGGATTTTTACCGCTTGAATTAAAAGCACTCGAGATGTGGGAGCACTGTATATCGACGATCGAGAATGATCCACTTAAGTTAAATCGTGAGGTGGACTGGGTAATCAAATATCACTTAGTTGAAGCCTTCAGAAACAAACATAGTTTGGCGTTAGATGATGCACGAAGTCAGTTGATTGATCTGCAGTATCACGACATCTGTCGCGATCGGGGTTTGTTTTATAAACTGCAAAAAAATGGCTTAGTTGAACGCATCTGCAAGGACGAAGATATTGAGTCGGCAAAAGACACGCCACCGGCTACAACTCGCGCAAAACTTCGTGGCGATTTCATTAAAAAAGCCAAAGAGCGCAAACGCGATTACACCGTTGATTGGGTCCACCTAAAACTAAACGACCAACAGCAACGTACTGTTTTATGTAAAGACCCGTTCAAGTTCAAAGATGATCGTGTCGACAAATTGATCGCGTCTTTGTAATCAGTTGTTTTAGATTTTACAGTACGATAAACGGGTGAATAACGGCGAAAATACTTTTGGTTCTTCTGCGTTGATTCGGCGTCTGTTAGTCGAGTGGGTCGGTGTTATCGGTATTGCTTTAGTCATTGCGATTGTCGTGCGAATGTTCTTATTGCAACAGTTTTATATCTCGGGCCCAAGTATGGAAACAACGATGTTTACCAACAACCGCGTGCTTGTTAATAAACTTGCATACCGAATCGGAGATGTAAAACGAGGCGATGTAGTTGTCTTTGATCGCGCAACCGTCAACGGAAACGATGTGGTACATGACGATTTAATCAAACGTGTAATTGCCTTGGGTGGAGAAACAATTTCGATTAAATCATGCATCGTGTATATCAATGGCACCATTCTCGCTGAGCCGTATCTGCCAGCAAGAGACACAGAAATGACCGACCCACAAGATCGGTGCAGCACCGTCGACATTGTCGACATAGTTATTCCGCAAGGTGAGTTTTTTTTAATGGGTGACAACCGACCGCAGTCTTTTGATAGCCGAATGTTCGGTCCGATCACGCGAGAGATGATTGTGGGTCGAGCCTTTGTAATTATTTGGCCCGTGACTCAATGGCACTTTCTTTAGATTATTTGTTATCGAATTCTTGGTTGTAAGCATCAACCATTCGATCAGTCCAATCACTAAACACTGCGTCGACTCCCATGCGGTAGGCATTTGTGAGTTGTTCGAGATACTGAATGTCCCAACTAAAAGCCGCCAAATCAAAACGGTGGGCGAGTGCGACTAATCCGCCGTTCCAGTCGGTGTGATGCATATTTAAAGCGACTATGCCGTGTTTAGCCAGATTTGCACACCTGCGCTCTGGTCCTTCAGTAATCTTTGCAAGTCTAATTGAATTCACATATTGCAAAGCAGGAAACCGTTCATGCCAGTCACACAACAGATGAAAGTCGGGATGACAAAGCCAAACTTTTTTTGCAAAATTCTCACCGCGTTGGCTAATAACCTCGTGAAGTTGATCGATTGCCCGTGGATCGCAAATATCAATTGAATAGTTTTGTTGATCACCGCACTTTTCGAAAAGTTGTTTAAGTGTTGGGATGTAATCAGGCAACTGATCTTTTTTGAAATCACGGATCTGCCTACGTCGCAATCGAACTTTGATCAAACCATCATGATCTAAGACAGCCTGGTTGTCTTGTGTCAACCAGACGTCGGTCTCTAAACCAGTGGCGCCCAAACGAACGGCCAACTCAAATGATTCAAGTGTGTTTTCACGGCAATGCGCTTTGGCGCCACGGTGCGCAAACAATATAGGTCGCGCAAATTTAGAGGGCAGATGCTGTTGCACACTCTGATGATACGAGGGGGCGGCTCATAGACTTTGGACATGTTTAATATGACAGGCAGCGAGGTGATGTTCTTGCTGATAATCGGATTAGTCGTGTTAGGACCCGAAAAACTGCCTGACGCGATTCGGCGAGTCGGAAGACTGTACGCAGAACTAAAGCGCATGTCATCTGGGGTGCAAACAGACTTTCGCAAGGTGATGGAAGAACCACTTAAAGAAATGATGAACACAACAAATACTGTCAAAGCATTATTTACAGATACTGCCAATGAATTTCAATCGGCAGCTAAAGAGTTAGTTGAGCCAACATTTATACCCTACGAAACAAAAGAAGTGCCCAAAGTTAATTCGGCTACCGACTCGATACCGCAAGATGTAATTGCGACTAAAACTGCTGAAGATATCGAAATTGAAGCCGAGATTTCTCGTGCAGCAAAAATCGCTCAAGACAAGAAAGATGAAGAACCAATCAATTCGGACTTCCTTGGCGATGACGACGATGATGACATCAATGACGACAGCAATGACGACGATAACGACGTTGACGGCGGCGGCGAGGCTAAACAAGAATTGAGTCCCACATTGGATCAAGTGACTTGATGGCATTTAGGTCTCGAAATAAAACCCAAGATGGCCAGAAATCGATGTCGCTTGTCAACCATCTTGCCGAACTTCGGATGCGATTGATTAGATCAATTTTGGCCGTCGCTTTAGGAGCAGCAGCTGTTTTAGCCTTTTACGACCCAGTTCTGAAATTTCTGACGAAACCATATCGCGATCTGTGTGCCAGTCGTCCAGATTTTAATTGTGATGGTTCATTGTTTGCACTCGGACCATTAGATGGACTTTCTGCGCGTATGAGAATCGCAGGATACGGCGGTTTGATTTTGGCATTGCCAGTTCTGCTTTGGCAACTGTGGCGCTTCATCGTTCCTGCTCTAAGTAAAAAAGAGAAGCGCTACACGGTTCCGTTCATTGTTTCTTCGGTTGTGCTTTTTAGTCTGGGTTGTTCAATTGCCTATTGGACGCTCTCGAAAGCACTGCAATTTTTGATTTCGTGGTCGGGAACCGAAGTCAATCAGGCCTTTCAAATTACTAAATACATCAGCCTCGTCACGCTGATGATTTTGGCTTTTGGTGTTGGCTTTTTGTCGCCACTATTACTTGTCTTTTTGCAACTGGTCGGAGTTCTCACGCCTCGGACTCTGCTTGCGCAGTGGCGATATGCGATCGTAATTATTTTTTTTCTTGCTGCTGTGATTACACCGAGTGGAGATCCAATTACTTTGATGGCCTTGGGCATTCCGTTGACAGTGCTTTATTTTGTTTCGATTTTTGTGGGTTTCGTCGCCATCCGTCGACGAGGTGTCGCATCAAATTAGTGCGAGTGCAACAGCAATGACGCGTCCGAGTCGAGAATCAATAATCGCCAGATATGACTTTGCGCTTGATCAGTTTCAACTAGATGCGCTTGATGCTCTAGACCGTGGAGATTCAGTTCTAGTTGCTGCACCAACTGGCTCTGGAAAAACCTTAATTGCCGAATACGCAATCGAAGCTGCACGACAACAAGGGCAACGTGCGTTCTATACCGCACCAATTAAGGCTCTTTCGAATCAGAAATTTAATGACTTAGTCGCACATTATGGAAAGTCAGATGTTGGTTTATTGACCGGCGACAACAGCATCAACACCAATGCGCCAATCGTGGTGATGACAACTGAAGTTTTGCGCAACATGATTTATGCCCGATCTGACGCACTAAATCGACTCGGTGTAGTTGTGCTGGATGAAGTGCATTTCTTGCAAGATGCATATCGCGGACCTGTTTGGGAAGAAGTGATTATCCATCTTGATCCAAATGTGCAATTGGTTTGTCTGTCAGCCACAGTTTCTAATGCAACTGAAGTTACTGAATGGTTAAGCACCGTGAGAGGCAGAACCGTGCCGATTGTTGAAGAGAAACGACCAGTCGAACTAATCAATCATTTTGTGGTCGGAGATTCTGCAAATCGTAAGATCTCAATGTTTGAGACAATTGCTAATGGTCAGGCGAATCCAGAGGTTTCAAAGCTTGAGCAACACGCAACAGAGTCGGCCCAACGAAGCAACTATCGATCCGGTAGACAACCACAAAATCGGCAAGACAGACGCAGCAAGCCAGCGGCGAAGCGTTCAAGGTTGTTTACTCCATCTCGAGTCGAAATCGCCGATTTATTACAACAGCAAGATTTGCTACCTGCAATAATTTTTATTTTTAGTCGCAACCAATGTGACGAAGGTGCCGAATCATGTGTGCGTGCCGGAATTCGTTTAACCACCCCAGAACAACGAACTGAAATATCAGAAATAATTGATTCGCGAGTTACGAACTTTAGCGATGACGACCTTGCTGCCCTCGGGTTTTCGAAGTTTGCCAATCAGCTTGAATCGGGGATTGGCGCACACCATGCCGGTTTGGTGCCGGCGTTTAAAGAGATCGTCGAAGAGTGTTTTATTAGAGGTTTGGTTCGTCTTATTTTTGCTACTGAAACTTTGGCAGTTGGATTAAACATGCCCGCACGTGCAGTAGTCATTGACAAGTTGACAAAATTTACAGGAGAGAATCATCAACCGCTTAAAGCCTCTGAATATACCCAATTGACCGGTCGAGCGGGACGTCGCGGAATCGACACCGTTGGTCATGCTTTAGTTCTTTACAGTCCGTTTGTTGGATTTGATCAAGTTGCGGCGCTTGCCCTAAGTAGATCATTTCGTCTTGTTTCTGCTTTTCGTCCGACTTACAACATGGCAGCAAATCTGATTCAGACGCATTCGCGTCAAGAGGCACATCACTTGCTTAATCTTTCATTTGCACAATTTCAATCAGGTCGCGATGTCGTTGAATTGCAAGCACGAATTAGTAGACGCAGCAAAGAACGCGACCGGCTTCGCCAACAAGCCACAAGCCCCTTTGGCGATATCGATGTATATCGAAACTCTCTTGAGCCAAAAATCGACACTCGGCAAATCGCTGATGCTATTGATTCGTTGCGACCTGGTGACATCATTTTGATTCCGAAGGCGGGTCGCGAGACAAAGGCAGTGATCATTGCGACGGCACAGCGAGTCAACGGCGTAAAGCTCACTGTTGTGACGGCAACTCGTGCAGTGTTGCAAATTCAAGCAGGTGACTTCGAAGTGCCTCCGACAAGACTTGGTCGGCTAGTTCTGCCTGAACCATTTGCACCGTCAAGTCCGAAATTTATTAAAGAGACTGCGCTGCGCGTACAAAGAAACAAAGCAACTTCAAATGTTCGTCTTTCAAAGCATCATCAAAAAGACCAGCACGCAGTGACACAAGATCCTGAATTGCCACGGCGTCTGATTGCATCAAAGTCAGCAGACCGAATTGATCATGAATTAGAACTTATGGAGTCACGAATTGAGAAGTCGGTGCAATCTGTTAGCGCCAGGTTTGATGAACTAGTTCAATTGATGGATCGCCGTGGCTATGTCACAGAATGGAGCTTGACCGATCAAGGTCGCACACTGGCGAGAATCTTTCACGAATTAGATTTAGTCGTGGCAGAGGCACTATCAAATGAACTCTTCGACGGATTAAACGCTGCTGAGCTCGCATCGTTTCTCAGCAGTTTCGTATACGAGTTTCGTCGTGCTGAAGATCCTCCAAAACCACATATTCCAAGTGCATTGCAATCTCGGTGGAAGCTGTTACAAACAATGAGCAATAAAATTGCCAAAGATGAAGAACGCTCAGGAGTAACACCCCATCGATCTTTGGATGCAGGACTGATGGATGTAACTTTTGCCTGGGCAAGTGGCGACGAATTGATTGACATTTTAGATGAAGATTTGACTGCGGGTGATTTTGTGAGAACGATGAAGCAGTTAATCGACTTGTTGCGTCAAATATCTCTTGTCGCAGAAAAACAACAAACTCGAGATGCTGCTCAGGCCGCGATACAGGCAACACTGCGCGGAGTTGTTGCAGCCTCACACGGCAGTATTTTAAAATGAATCAGACCATTTCGTCATGACGATATCCAAACATCTCGAGTGGGGCCGAGACATTTTGAAGCCGGAGGATCTCGTCATATGTCAAGACGATGCGGCGGCTTCAAGATTGCTGACTCTGCTTGTCGGCGAATCTAAGCATTTGCCGATCATTGCGATCAAAAGTTCAAAATTGGCCAGAGCACTCGGCACCAACGGAGCACAACTCGAATCTAAGAGCATGCGAGCACTGCCGTTTGATCTAATAAAAATCAACTTCACAAATTCAAGCAATGAAAAAGTTATGGTGATCGCAATTGGTTATGCACTACTTCGAAATTCTTGGTGGCGTGGCGAAATCACAGCAGTACTAAACACAAGTTTCATCGATGACTGGGATTGCGCACCCAGATCACACCCGAATGATGGCAAATTTGATGTCGTTACTGTCGGCAGCCAAATGCGACCGATGCAGCGACTTATTGCATCGCGACGACTGCGACTTGGAACTCATTTGCCACACCCCCAAATTTCAACTCATCAGGCAACCAGCCTTGAATTATCTAGCAACGCATTACCCAATCTTTTCGTGGATGGACAACGATTTGCGAAGGTCAGTCAGATCAGCTTCGCCCTTTTGCCCGACGCAGTCACGCTGTGTTGGTGATGATTACGCTAGGTCTATGACCAAAATAGACATTGCTGAGATTAAGCAAAAGGTTTGCCAAGATATTGACAATCGGGCTGCGGACTTGATTGAGATCAGTCATCAGATTCATCAGCATCCTGAGTTGAATTATCAAGAAAAATTCGCTCACAATATTCTTACGCAATATATTTCTGACTCGACGCTGAGTGTAAAGCGCGGAGCATTCGACTTAGAGACAGCATTCGATGTTTCGATACGGGGTGGCAGTGGTCCGACCGTTGCGGTTCTCTGCGAATACGACGCGTTGCCAGGCATCGGTCACGCCTGCGGACATAACATCATCGCTGCTGCTGGTCTTGGTGCCGGAGTTGCATTAAGTGCAGTCGCCGAAATCTGCGGCGGAAATTTGCGATTGATGGGCACGCCTGCCGAAGAAGGTGGCGGAGGAAAAGTTGAAATGGCGCGTAAAGGTGCCTTCAAAAATATTGATGCGGCGATGATGGTTCATCCGTCTGATCAAGATTTGGCGCGAATGAATGCAATTGCGATTCAACAATTATTTGTTCGCTATGAAGGTCTTGCGGCTCACGCTGCCGTCTCGCCTAATAAAGGCAAGAATGCACTCGACGCAGCAGTGTTGGGTTATATGAACGTTGCTGCATTGCGTCAACACATCAAACCAACAGAACGAGTGCACGGCATTTTTACAAAATCTGGTGAGAAGCCAAATATTGTTCCACGCGAAGCCGAAATGGATTGGTATGTGCGCTCGGACACGATTGAATCGCTTCAGCCCCTCAAGGCGCGTATTGCGAAGTGCTTAGAAGCCGGGGCGATGGCAGCTGATTGCACAATAAGTTTTGATTGGCAAAAAAATACTTATGCCGACTTGGTTGATAACTTGCCGCTGTTAGCGAGTTACGTGCAAAATTCTGCGAAACTTGGTCGTGCACTAACGACTGATATTTTGCCAGGCACCGGCGGTGGATCAACCGACATGGGAAACTTAAGTTATTTAGTGCCCTCAATTCATCCAATGTTGCAAGTAGCCCCTCATGGTGTTTCATTACACAGCGCAGCATTTGCCGAATTCACGGCAAGCAAAGATGCCGACAAGGCGGTTTTGGATGGTGCGAAGATTATGGCGATGACCGCGATCGATATGTGGCTATCAGCAGCGCTACAGGCTGATGTGCTGGCCGCGTTCGGCGATGGGGTAGTGCCCCACGGCGTTCTTTAAGCCATTCATCGATAAAACAGTCTCAGATAAATACTTTTGAGGTAATCCCGCTAGATGGCGTTAGCGACTCCTAAGATAACGCGCCGTGACCGTATACGTACCTGAAAGCTTCGATGCCAACGAACAGGAGATCCTCCGTCGTTACTTCACGAACCTGGACGGGCCAGTTTTTGCGTTAGTTAATTTGCCTGAAGTCGTCAAGGGCGCATTATTTGCTCGATACAGCAGAAGCGCAAAGAGTTTGCGTCGATTATTTTTGGATGAGTTTGTTTCTGATCTCGATCTCAGCGGAGATCATTCAGTTGATGCGACGATCGGGTTGTCACGCGCTGAGGATCTTTACGAAAAGGTATTCGTCGAATATGGTGATGACAGTGTTGCTCAACTTGGTGGGGTGCACTTGGCTTGCGAACAAGCGTCTAATTTGTTAACCAAGATTCTTGAGCGTGGGCGCTTGATGAGTTACCTAGAGCAAAGCACTCGATATATAAATTACGATGCTCGACTTGGTGGTCGTTATCGCTTCTACCGAGATGTCGATCTACTCAATGGCCCGTTCGGCACTCGTTATGTCGGCGATATGGACAGAATGTTTGATGCGTATTCAGCGATGGTTGAAACTGTCACAGACCATGTTCGAAAAACAATTAAAAAAGGGCCCGAAGATTCTGACTTTGTGTTTCGCCAAGCAACGCGCGCAAAAGCATTAGACGCAGTGCGTGGAGTTCTGCCGGCAGCATCTTTATCAAATCTTGGAATATATGGAACCGGTCAAGGGTATGAGGCATTGTTATTGCGAATGCGCGGACATCTGCTTCCTGAGGCGCGACAATACGCAGATCTAATGTTGACCGAACTTCGCAAAGTCGTTCCAAGTTTCTTGCGTCGTGTTGATGTGCCAGAGCGGGGCGGAGTTTGGACAGACTATTTAATTAATCGCCAGCAAGAGACACTTGCCGTCGTAGATGAATATTTTGGTGCGCTTGACCCTGAGGAGACACAAGAAGTCGTTCTTACTGATTTTGATCCAGATGGAGAAGACAAACTTCTCGCGGCGATCTGCTATTCGAGTTCACATTTATCTGAACAGCAGCTATTAAAAGAAGTTAGAGCTCTTACTCACGAGCAACGAGTAAATTTGATTCGGGCATATGTCGGCGAACGCGAAAATCGTCGCCACAAGCCTGGTCGGGCCTTTGAACGAATTGATTATCGCTTTGATGTGCTCGGAGACTACGGCGCATTTCGAGATCTGCAGCGCCATCGTTTGTTAACGATCGAATGGCAACGTTTGACACCGCACCATGGTTTTGTTCGCCCCGAATTGGTTGCCGAGTCAGGTGCTGGTGATTCTTTTGATGAAGCAATGCAACGCTCAAGCGAGCTTTACGATGCTTTGTTGCCTGAGTATCCAAGCCAAGCGCCATACGCCGTTTCAATGGCATACAGAATGCGGTATGTAATGCAATTTAATGCACGCGAGGCAATTCACATGCTTGAGTTGCGATCATCTCCGCAGGGACACCCGTCATATCGTCGGGTTGCAATTGAAATGCACCGGTTAATTGGCGAGCAAGCGGGACACCGAGCAATCGCAGATGCGATGACGCACCTGGTTAAACAAGCCCCAGAATTAGAGCGATTAGATTCTGAGCGCAAAGCAGAGTCACGACGTAAATGACCCGATTTGCTAGCAAGAAAGTGACAGAAACCCCGATTTGGAGTTATCAGTCCGAATATCCGATACTATGCGCGATCAAAATGAAACGAGTGAATGGACATCATGCCTGACGAAGAAGAGATTGAAAATGAAGTTGCGACAGACTCAGGTGATGAAATCTTGGTCGAAGAAATTGAGACGGATGATTTAACAGAAATCGTCGATGCAGATTTCGACCCAGAGGCCGATTCGCCAGAAGTCGATGATTTTGATCCAGACGCATTGACCGCTGGAGAATCTGTCATTGATCTTTCAGCAAACGGTGCGGCAGTTTTAAGTGACGAAGGATCAACACTTACTCCAACAGATCCGACAAAGCCAAAAAGCGACGAAGACGACGATGATGACGATCTTCGCACCGAAGATGACGTAGAGGCTGACCTCTCGTCGATTCTGCAAGACAAGTTAGCCTCACCGCAAGAAACTGCACCAGAAGAAGAGATAATCGGCGATGATCGAACAGATGGAGTAGAGCGGTTGCAACCGCGACGTCCCGATGAAACACAGTGCTCACACTGCTTCTTGCTGGTACGTCAAACCGCTCCTGGGTGCCCTGTCGAAGACGACGCCTGTCCACTTTTCGTACACTGAGAGTATGACGGCGGATCTATCACCGCAAGTAGTGGTGCTGTGAATATCTTCGCACGATCTGCCACACAACAAGATCTTGATGTATTGATTGTTCTTGAATCTGAAGCGCGAAGTTCGTTGACTGAATTTCGTGGAGGGGATCGTCTCGCATTAGCAGTGCCAGAAATCGGACAGAATTGGTCTGCAACTTTGATCGATGAATCTGTTTATGTTTTAGTTGGTGGCATTGATTTGGTCGTGATGGGCTTCATGTTGGTGCGAATAACAAATCGACTGCCAACTGTTGAGCAAGTGTTTGTCACTCGAGATGTTCGCAATTTAGGTGTCGGAGATGCGCTAGTGGTGCAAGCTTTGGCTTGGGCGAAACAAAATAACTTCGACGCATTAGACGCTTTTGCACTGCCAGGAGATCGCGAAACCAAGAACCTTTACGAGCGATCTGGTTTGGTCGCCAGATTAATAACAGTTACAAAAAAACTTAACTAGTTACTTTCCTTGCCAATTTGGCGCACGCTTTTCGATAAAGGCTGTAAGTCCTTCTTTTGTATCTTGCGAATTTAAGACAGCGCCAAACTCTTTGTTAGTCATTGCGATGAGTGTTTCATCTGACTCGGTAGCGGCGGCCAAAACAATCTTGCGGCTTGCCCAAACTGCAAGCGGAGCAGCCTTACAAATGCGCATTGCTAAATCAATTGCACCTTCAACAGCTTTATCGGGCTCAACCAAATGATTGACCATTCCGAGTTCGTATGCGCGTTGGGCGGTGAATGGCTCGCCAGTCAGAATTGCTTCCATCGCCGCAGCGCGACCAATCGCGCGAGGCAAGCGAAAGAGTCCACCAGCACCAGCAATTAAGTTGCGTGTCGTTTCGGCCAAACCAAATGCTGATCGCGTTGTTGCGATCACCATGTCACATGCCAGAACTAATTCGCAACCACCTGCAGTTGCTAAGCCATCGACCGCAGCGATCACAGGTTTTTTGCGTTGACGATAAACAAAACCGCCGAATCCACCGCGCGGTGTGTTGAGTGCAGCGGCGTTACCAGAATTTATTGCCTTTAGATCTGCGCCTGCACAAAAAACTGGGCGTTGCTGACCCTCGGTATTTGCACGCAGGATTCCGACCCAAACATTTGGGTCTGCCTCAAGTTGGTCTATTGCTGCTTCAAGACCACTGGCTACATCTCCGTTGACCGCGTTGCGTGCCTCTGGACGATTAAGAGTGATTAGAGCGATTTTTCCTTGGACTTCATACTCAACGATATTTGTCATATCGCGAGCGTAGAGGACTAAGCCTGCTCAGACAAAGACGGGGACTGAGAAGTTGGTTCGACTTGCGCATCAGCGACGACT
>ERZ889217.551-NODE-551-length-22142-cov-11.422647_pt1 | contig 22142 bp, 20 predicted proteins | sample MGYA00521098_ERZ889217 | MGnify/ENA primary metagenome ERZ889217 (study PRJEB32303, sample SAMEA104408613) | aquatic metagenome | biome: Brackish water; feature: Pelagic; material: water | place: Baltic Sea | collected 2014-06-10T22:04:00 | depth 2,362 m ... | reverse complement strand
ACGTGAGTGCCAAGGTGTGGCGCGCATCAGCCTTCTCGGTGGCGACGCGCCACGCGATGCGGCGGGTCAGGACGCGGGTTTTACCCGACCCAGCGCCCGCGATGACCGCGACCAGATGCGACTCGGCAGTGACCGCGGCGCGCTGGTCGGCATCGAGGTCGGCGATCAGCGCGTCGGCATCCACGTTGTCAACTGTACGCGGCAATCTCTTCGAGCTGGGGTGTGAGCCAGTTAGCCATCCAAATCGCTCCGCTGCGGTTGAAGTGCAGCCCGTCGTACCGCCAGATGGGATCAAAGTTTCCGAGCGGCTCCGCACAGTTTCCTGCGGGGCACAGAACTCGGCCGGCATCGATGATGGAGACGTCGGAGTGAGTGCTGGCGTAGCTCTCGAACACGGTACGAACCCTGGCCTCTCGGTCCCACATGGCATCGGTGGTGCCGATCTCCAATCTCGGCGCCGGCACGAGGAGTACGAGCGCAGCGTCTACCGCAGCGGTCTGGGCCCGGACCTCATCGACGAAGTCGATAAGGAGTGAGGTGTGCTCGGCTGACCCGAGCGTGAGGATTGACTCGTCGACCCGGCGATCTTCAAGGTCGTTGGTCAGCAGCACCATCACGATGTCGACAGGGTCCGTACCGCGCTCTATTGCGTCGCGCAGGTCGCTTCGCCAGTCACCGCAAAATTGTGCCAGTGAGACAGACTCGTAACTTCCGTCGAATTGTTCGAACGCGATATCGCCAGGCAGGAACGAGCACAGGGGTCGTGCGACGTTGTGGATCTGGATGCGGTCGGTGTCGAAGACTGTGTCGGCAACCGTCCATGGTTCGAATTGCAGATCGCTCAGCAGTCGGCCTCCGATCATGGTGTGCATCACCGAGTCGCCGACAACAGCGACGCGAGTTGGTCCAGGCAAGCGATTGAGCACCGTTGAACTGGTGGTGATGACGGAGCCGCTGGTCGCGGTCGGCACAGTACTCGTGGTCGGCGAGGCGGTCTCGGCTGTGTCCGCCAGCGCCAACGTCGGGCGTGGGTCCTCGAAGACGATCGTCGCGCCGATCTCGACGGTCGGTTCGCTGTCTGCAGCGCCCAAGGTGGCGGGTCCGACGGTGGCGATGATCAAGGCAGCGGCTACAGCGGCGGTGAAGGCAGGACCGACGGCGATGGACCGAGGGCCCAAGCGGTCACCGAGTGCGCCCTGTCGAATCGGCCGTTCGACCAATCGGTACGACAAAGTTGCGACGATCAGCGTCACGGCGAGGACGACGAGTCGATGTGCGGAGCCATCAAGACCCAGTCGAGCTTCATCGAGAATGACGAGGACGGGCCAGTGCCAGAGGTACACACCGTACGAGATGATGCCGAGGAGGCGCAGAGGTCGCCATTCAAGCGCCTGGCGGATCCACGGAGTCGCTGGCGCGCCGACAATGACCATGCCTGCTGCGAGTGCGGTCAGCGCGAAGCCGCCGCGGTACATCCACGTGGAACTCTCGGACGCGGTGGCGGAGACAACGATCAATACGGCGACCGACAGCAATGCAACCGCCGACGTTCGTCGTGATCCTGCGACGGGGACCCCCCGCAATGTTGCGCCGAGGGCTGCGCCGATGAGGAGCGCCTGAGCCCGGGTGTCTGCACCGAAGTACAGGCGGTCGACCGAACTGCCGTTGATGCTCAAGATGATCATCCACAGAGCACTCACTGCGCCGAGGACGACCGATCCGACGATCACATAGCGTCGCGTCGCCGTGAACGCTGCAGCGAGCGCGATTGCTCCGGCGAGCATGACGTAGAACTGTTCTTCGATCGACAATGACCACACGTGTCGCAGCGGCGATACGCCAGCCACGACATCGGTGTACGTGGTGCCATCACTGATGAATAACCAGTTTGCTGCGTACAGGAGAGCTGCGAGGCCATGTCGCCGGAGACGCTCCAATTCGACGGTGTTTGCCCACGCTGCGGCATAGATCGCGAGCGTGGTGAGCATGAGCAGCATCGCCGGAAGCAGTCGTCGCGTCCGTCGGACGAAGAACCGACCGAGACGGATCTTGCCGGTGGCGTCGACCTCTCTGACGAGCAGTGAGGTGAGCAAGAAGCCCGAGAGGACGAAGAACACGTCGACGCCGATGAAGCCGCCTGGCAAGACCGCGGGCCAGAGGTGATAGACGACGACGGAAGCGACAGCGACCCCGCGGAGGCCGTCGAGACTCGGCACATGAACGAACGAGGTCGTCAGACCATCGGTCATCTCTCAACGATAGTGCGGGGTTGGGTACGCTGACGGTATGCCGTATCCCAAGAAGTTGCTCAACGACTACGAAACCGTTGCGGTCGACCTCCACCCCCATTGGTGGTACTTTGCCCAACCGGTCGCAGCCCTTGTCGGGTCGATCATTCTCGGGATCATCGCCCTCGTCTCCGATGTCAGCGGCACGTTCGGTGACATCTTGAAATGGTTGATGATCGTCCTGATTATCATCAGTGCCATCTGGGTCGTCGTGCGATACCTCAAATGGATGACCACGAACTTCGTGATCACCTCCGACCGGCTGATCTTCCGTGCTGGTGTGCTCGCCAAGATGGGTGTCGAGATCCCGCTGGAACGAGTCAACACGGTCCACTTCAGTCAGAGCATCTTTGAACGGATGACCGGTTCGGGCGACCTGCTGATTGAGTCAGGTGGCGAAGACGGTCAACAGCTTTTCAGTGACATTCGACATCCTGACCGCGTGCAGAACCTGATCCACTCGCAGATGGAAGAGAACGAGAAACGCCGCTTCACCGGTAACTCGGCGACCGACGTGGCCTCGCAGCTTGAAAAGCTCGAAGGCATGCTCGACCGCGGCACGCTGACGCCCGAGGAGTTCCGGTCGCAGAAAGACAAGCTGCTCGGTAGCTGACGTGTCGTCGCCGCCGCCTCGGGTCGTCAGCCTGGTGCCATCGAGCACAGAAACGCTGCTCGTACTCGGCGCTGATGTGGTTGGATGTACGAGGTTCTGCGAGCAGCCAGCCATCGCTCACTTCGGTGGGACGAAGAACCCTGATATCGCTGCGATCGTCGACCTTGGACCCGACCTTGTGGTGCTCGACCGAGAAGAGAATCGTCGAGAGGACGCCAAGGCGTTCGAGGCGGCAGGCCTCAAACTTTTCGTCAGCAACGTCACAGACATTGCCTCAGCGATGAGCGTCGTTGTCGACCTGTCCGCGATCGTCGGAGGTCCGACTGTGGTTGCCCGACTGCCACAGGTTGAGCCCCTGGGCCTGTCCGTCTTTGTTCCGATCTGGCGACGTCCGTGGATGAGTATCTCGGCCGCCACGTACGGCGGGTCGCTTCTGGCTCATCTCGGCTGCCGCATGGTGACCGGTGATGCGCCCAACGCGTATCCGGAGGTGCTCCTTGTCGACGTCGACACACCCGATGTTGTTGCTGTGCCGTCGGAGCCGTACGAGTTCTCCGACGCCCACCTCGACGAGCTCCGTGCGGCGTTCCCGACGAGTTCGGTTGTGCGCGTGGACGGGCAAGACCTGTTCTGGTGGGGGAGTAGAACCCCCGGAGCGGTCGGACGCCTGGGCGAAGCGTTACGCGAGGTGGCGGGCACCCGCTGATGGCTTGACAACCCAGCCATCGGCAAGGGCGCCCCGCTCGCAGATCGCAACGATGCATCCGCCAAACCCACCGCCGGTCATCCGTGTTCCAAACACGCCTGGGAGTGCATTGAGCGCATTGACTGCAGTATCCATCTCGTCGGTGGAGGTGTCGAAGTCGTCGCGGAGGCTGGCGTGCCCATTAACCATGATCTGACCCGCAGCAACGTAGTTACCTGCGGCCAGTTCAGTGGCGAACTCGACGACGCGCAGATTCTCAGCGATCACGTGCCGGGCCCGTCGTCGGGCGATCGGGTCGGTGACGCGAACGACGTCGTCGGGTGAAGCAAGTCGCAGCGGGCCGATGTCGGCCTCGGCGCGCGCGCATTCAGCAACCCGGTCGGCGTAGGCCGAGCCGACCAGCCGACGATGGGCGATGAACTTCACCACGACGTCGATGTCGCCGGGAATCGAATGTGGGGTGACGTTGAGGCTGTGGCAGTCGATCAGCGTGGCGTGCCCGGCGACTCCGGCCGCGATGGACAGTTGATCCATGATCCCCGTCGGCACACCGGTTGCAGCATGCTCGGCGCGTTGCGCGGCCTGCGCGAGTTCCAGTGGCGATCCGTCGAAGCCAAGCGCGAGGGCAACAGCGCATTCGAGTGCTGCGCTCGACGACAAGCCGGCACCTGCGGGGATGTCGGAAACAAGGTGTCCGCGCAGTCCGGTCGTTGCGCTGAGTTCGGCAGCTATTGCCGCCACATAGGTTCCCCAGTCCGGGATCTCCTCGGCGGCCGAGCCTGTGAACGGAAGGGGGATGTCGACCCGGCCGGCCACGTCGCCCGATGTCAGCTCGATCGAGTCGTCGGTTGTGGTGTACGTCAGTGTCGTTCCGCGGTCGATTGCCATCGGGAACACGAGGCCACCCGTGTAGTCGGTGTGTTCACCGATCAGGTTGACTCGGCCCGGGGCATACACACGTCGCGTTGCTGACACACCATGAAAGTACCCACTGCCCGCTTGTTTCGTGGCCGGCGCGCTCTGCAACACTGCGACCATGCCGCGTGCCGTCTTGCCTGCCCTTGCAGATGAACCCGCCATCGAGTTGGAGTTTGCGACCTTCGGCGATCCTGGCAACCCGACCCTGCTGCTCGTCAACGGCTACACGAGTCAGATGATTGTCTGGGAGACCGAACTGATCGAGAGGCTCGTCGCCCAGGGCCTTCACGTCGTTATCTACGACAACCGTGATGTCGGCTTCTCAACCAAGCTCGATGGTCTCTACGTGCAGCCCATGAAGGTGCTGCAGTCAATCATTGCCGGTGAGCCGGTGAAGGTCCCCTACACACTCAGCGCGATGGCAGCCGACGGCATGGGCCTGCTGACGCATCTCGGTGTCGACCAAGCGCACATCGCCGGTGTGTCGATGGGCGGAATGATCGTGCAGATGATGGCGATCGAACATCCCGACCGGGTGCTCAGCCTCTGCTCAATCATGAGTAGCCCCGGCCACCCCGACTATGGCCGTCCGTCCGCAGAGGCCATCTCGGTATTGCTTGCGCCACCGCCGATCGAGCGAGAGGCCTACATCGATGGCTCCATTCGGGCGAAGGTCTGGCTGTCGAAAAGGTACTTTTCCGAGGAGACCACTCGCGATCGCTCGGCGCGTCAGTTCGACCGGATCTTTTACCCCGAAGGATTCACCCGCCAGCTCGCAGCGATCTATGCAACGGGTGACCGGAGCGAACGGCTTCAGCAACTCGACGTGCCCACGTTGGTGATTCACGGGCGCGACGATGAGTTGATCTCACCATCGGGAGGCGAGCGGACAGCCGAACTGATCGACGGATCGCGCTACCTGCTGCTCTCCGACATGGGCCACGACCTCCCCGCGCCGCTCGCACCGGTTTTTGCCGAAGCAATCGCAGGGCATATTCGTACCAGCAACAACAGCAACGAAATCTAAAGGAGACCATCATGGGACCACTCGCAGGAAAGCGAATCATCGAAATCGCCGGTATCGGACCGGGCCCGTTTGCGGCGATGCTTCTCTCAGACCTCGGCGCCGAGGTCATCCGCGTCGAACGTGCCGGTGCAGTCCGCGGGCCGACACCGGACAAGCCCGCAGGCGATGTCAGCCTGCGCGGCCGACGGAACGTCGCCATCGACCTGAAGCACCCCGACGGCGTCGCCACGCTGCTCGATCTGGTCGAGTCAGCCGATGGCCTCATCGAAGGGTTCCGTCCGGGCGTCATGGAACGACTCGGAGTCGGGCCGGACGTTTGCTTCGAACGTAACCCGAAGTTGGTCTTCGGTCGGATGACCGGCTGGGGTCAAGACGGGCCGTATGCCCAAGCCGCCGGCCATGACATCAATTACATTTCGCTTGCCGGGGCACTCGCTCACTTCGGTCGGGCCGGCGAAGCCCCGGTCCCACCGCTCAACATGGTCGGCGACTTCGGCGGCGGCGGCATGTTTCTCGCGCTCGGTGTCGTCGCGGCGCTGCTCGAAGCCCAGACCAGCGGTCATGGTCAAGTTGTCGACACGGCAATGGTCGACGGCACCGCGGTGCTGATGACGATGTTCTGGTCGATGAAGGCTGCTGGCATCTTTGACGAGCAGAATCCGGGAACAAACCTGCTCGACACCGGCGCTCACTTCTACGACGTGTACGAATGCTCCGACGGCCGGTACATCTCGATCGGTTCGATCGAGCCGCAGTTCTACGCCGAACTGATGCGGCTCACAGGGCTCGAAGGCGACGACCAGTTCGCCCGCCAGATGGACGCCACGCAATGGCCCGAACTTAAGGTCCGGATCGCCGAACTCTTCAAGACGAAAACGTGTGCCGAATGGTGCGAACTGATGGAGATGACCGATGTGTGTTTCGCACCGGTACTCACTATGTCTGAAGCAGCGAAGCATCCGCACAACGTCGAACGCCAGACCTTCATCGAATTCGGTGGCACTCTTCAACCGGCACCGGCGCCGCGATTTAGCCGCACGGCATCCGAGGTCACACAGCCGCCGGCGCATGCTGGCGAACACACGCGTGATGTGCTTGCCGACTGGGGTGTCGACGCTGAACGGATCGGCCAGCTCATTGAGTCGGGTGCGGTGCGGCACGCCGAGTGACCACACTCTGGATGTAGCGGCAACTGTCTGACACTGCGACACTGTTGCCGATGTCGACACTCGTCTGTTTCCACGCTCATCCCGACGATGAGGCCATCGCTACGGGCGGCGCAATGGCGCGTGCAGCGGCCGAAGGGCACCGGGTTGTGCTCGTCGTGGCAACAAATGGTGATTATGGCGAAGTACCCGACGATCTCGCCGACGGGGAGACCCTCGTCGATCGCCGACGCAAGGAGACCGAAGCATCAATCGAGGCACTCGGAGCACACCGCGTCGTATTCCTCGGCTACAAGGATTCAGGGATGACCGGTTGGGATCAGAACAGCGATCCCGAAAGCTTTCTGCGCGCCGACCTCGGTGAAGCTGCCGAACGGCTCGTTGCCGTGCTCCGCGAGGAGGACGCCGCGGTCGTCACCACCTACGACTGGCACGGGAATTACGGCCATCCAGACCACATCAAGGTGCACGAGGTCGGCAACGCCGCTGCTGACCTCATCGCAGCAAAAGGTGGCAGCATTCGGCTTTTCGAGGCCACAATGAATCGCGACCGAGTGGTCACGATGATGCAGCAGGCGATGGAGTCAGGCGCGACGCTGCTGGACGATGGCGAACTGTTCGACCCGGCTGGCCCAGCTGACGACGGCAACCCATTTGGCATGCCCGAAGCCGAGCTGACCCTCGAAGTCGACGTGACCGGTTACGTCGACCGGAAGCGAGCGGCGATCGCATGCCACCGGAGCCAGATCAGCGACCAGTCGTTCTTCCTTGAAATGCCACCGGAAGCCTTCGCCGCGATGTTTGGAACCGAGTCGTACATCGAACGGGGTGTCGCACCGCCGATGCAGCGTGGCTGGATCTTCGACTGACCTCCACCAATTCGGCCCTCTGGGCAGACAGGATGTCGAAATGAAAGGAATTGATCTCGTCCTGGTTGCGTGCGGTGGCCCGAACTGCGCTGACCCGACGTGATGCAGTTCCTCCACAACCTCCATGTGCAGCTCGGATGGTTCTTGATCGTCAGCAATGCGCTGGTGGGCTGCTGGGCGCTTGCCGCTCACTATGTACCGGGTCTGCGTCGTACAGCGATGTGGTGGGCGATCGGGGTCGCTCAGATCTCGGCGTTCATTGTGGCAATCGTCGGTGTGCTGCTCGTCAGCCGCTACAACGTCGAACTCGACGACTTTCATGCGCTGTACGGGTTCACGACAATCGTTGCCGTCGGCATCCTCTACAGCTATCGCACAAGTCCGTTCATCAACGACAAGCAGTACATGCTGTACGGCTTTGGTTCGCTGTTCATCATGGGCCTCGGTATTCGGGCCCTGTATTTACGCTGATATGCCGATGGCGAACGGCAGCTTGGCACGATCCCAGTTCAGCTGGGTGATGCCCTGCTGGCATGCGTATCGGTCGGTCATACCGGCCACGTAGGCGACGGATGCCTTGAGCGCTACGTCGCTGCCTGCATCGATGTGGCTCACTTCGACCTCGTTGCCGAGAACGGCCCGCGTGGTCTGGATCGGAAGTGAATGTGGGCGGTCGGCGTAGTGCTCGACGAGAGCCCGCAGCAGCGCGATGACCGAGTCGGCTTGGCGGGTGCTTGCTGGCCGCAGGTAAATATGCTCGTAGTTGAACTTGCGGAAGGCAGCAAGCGCCTCAGCAACGTCGGGCATCATTCCGACGCGGCCCGACGTCACTGCGGCCGTGATCATCGCTCGGACGAATGCGCCGAGCTGTGACGACCGATCGCGCCCACATCGTTCGGCGACGATGTCGGGCAGCATCTCTTCGGTGACGATGCCTGTTGCCACAGCGTCTTCAAAGTCGTGGCAGACATATGCGATGCGGTCGGCCCACGACACGACCTCACCCTCTGGAGTCTGCGGCGCGGGGAGACTCCACGAATGATTTCGGATGCCGTCGAGCGTCTCAACGCACAGGTTGAGCGGCTGCAGCGTGACGTCGGCACCCCATATGGCATGGTCGAATCCGCCCACCAGATACGGCGACAGCGCGTCTTCGCTTGCGTGGCCGCCAGGACCGTGCCCACAGTCGTGGCCGATCGCCATTGCCTCGGCGAGGGGAACGTTGAGGCCGAGCGCCTGTGCGACCGATCGTGCGACCTGGGTCACTTCGAGCGCGTGGGTCATCCGGGTGCGCTGATGATCCTCAGGGAAGACGAACACCTGTGTCTTGCCGGCGAGCCGGCGAAACGAAGCGTCGTGGAGGATGCGGTCGCGGTCACGTTCGAAGCAGGTGCGATGCGGGTCGGGGGCTTCTTCGATTGCTCGGTTGCCAGCGCCGTGCCCACGTGTTGCGAACTCCGCGAGCATGGCGTCTTCACGGCTTTCACGTTCGTCACGGGTAAGAATCTTCGTGGCGCCGATGTGGGCCCTGGAGTCGGCGTGAGCGAGAACAATGTCGTCTCGATCGTGGCCCGTCATGGTTGACGCCCAGCGGTCGGCACGCTCATCTGCCGAATCAAGGTACGGCAGGTCGTCCATTGCCTGCATCGTAGGGCGTTAGCCTCAAGCAGATGTCCCAGTTCGTCGACGAATGCCAATTAAATGTGAAGGCAGGCGATGGCGGGGCAGGCTGCATCAGCTTCCGCCGAGAAGGGCCGGTTGTGTTCGGAGGCCCGAACGGCGGCGACGGCGGTAACGGAGGCGACATCTGGTTCGTCGCGAGCCACAATGTGGCGTCTCTTCTGGCCTTCCGTGACTACCCGCACCGCAAGGCTGGAAATGGCGTGCACGGTAAGGGCAAAGACATGCATGGCAGGCGTGGTGAGTCACTCGAGATCTCCGTGCCGATAGGCACCGTCATCTCTGACCTGTACACCGGAGCGCTCTTGGCTGAACTGGTCAACCATGGCGATCGGTGGCTGGTTGTCGGAGGCGGCCGCGGAGGCCGAGGTAACGCTAAGTTCCTGTCCAATAAACGGCGGGCGCCGAGCTTCGCCGAACAGGGCGAGCACGGTGAAGAGCGCTGGCTGAAGATGGAGCTCCGTCTGATGGCTGACGTCGCACTCGTCGGATTCCCGAATGTCGGAAAGTCCACCCTGATCAGTGTGATCTCGAAGGCCAAGCCGAAGATCGCGAACTACCCGTTCACGACGCTTGAACCGAACTTGGGTGTGGTCCAGCTCGACGAGGCGACCGAATTCGTGGTGGCTGACATCCCTGGCCTGATCGAAGGAGCAAGCGAGGGCAAGGGGCTCGGCCATCAATTCCTTCGCCACATCGAGCGGGCTTTGGTGCTCTGCATCATGGTCGACCTCGCACCCATGGACGGCCTGTCGCCGCAAGAGCAGGAACGGATTCTTCTCCAGGAACTCGGCCAATATCAGCCCGACCTCCTCGAGCGTCCGCGCCTCGTCGTTGGTACGAAAGCCGATGCCATCCAGGCCGACGAGCTCGAACTGCTCGGTTGGACCGGCGACATTATGTCGTCGGTGACGCGGCAGGGCCTCAGTGAACTGGTCGGCAAGATGGCAATGTCCGTGCACGATGCTCGCCAAGCCGTCCAGCACGCCGAAGGCGTGGTCACGATCCGCCCCGAAGCAAAGGGCGCGGTAGTCGAAATCGTCGGCGAAGGCGAGTTCCGCCTGGTCGGCAGGGAAGTCGAGCGCATCGTCGCACTGAACGATGTCACGACGCCAGAGGCACTTGCGTACATTGACCACCGGCTCGAACGGCTGGGCGTGCCCAAAATGCTCGCCAAGGTAGGTGCTGTAGAGGGCGACGTCATCTGGATCGCCGAATTCAGTTTCGGATACTCGCCGGGCATCTGATGCGGGTCGTTGCCAAGATTGGCACTGCATCGATCACCGATGCCAAGGGTGCAATTGAACGTTCGGCGATCGCCAAGCTTTGTGACGAGGTCGGCGATCTCCGCAAGCAAGGGCACGAGGTGATCGTCGTGTCGTCTGGTGCGGTTGCTGCCGGAGTTGCGGCGGTCGGTCTCAGCGAACGCCCTGCAGACTTGCCGACGTTGCAGGCAATTTCTGCCGCAGGCCAGAGTCGGCTTGTCGAGGCGTACAACCAAGAGCTTGGCCGCCACGGTTTAGTCGGAGCACAGCTGTTGGTGAGCGCAATGGACTTCATCATGCGCAATCAGTACCTGCATTTGCGCTCGACGATAAACCGGTTGCTCGAACTCGGCTGCGTCCCGATCGTCAACGAGAACGACGCGATCGCAAATGACGAGCTGCGGTACGGCGACAACGACCGCATCGCAGCGATGATCGCAAACAGCGTCAACGCCGCCGTGTTGGTTTTGCTGACGGACATGGATGGTGTCTTCACCGCCGATCCCCGGATCGACAGCAGCGCCACCCTCGTGCCGCTGGTGCGCGCCGACGACCCATTGCTGTCGATTACCGCCGACGCCGGCGGAAGCGGCCGAGGGAGCGGCGGCATGGCGAGCAAGCTCGTTGCCGCACGGATGGCATCATGGTCGGGCATTCGATCGGTGATCGCCCGTGCGAGCCGCGATGGTGTGCTGTCCGGTTCGGTGTCTGACGAAGTGGTCGGCACCACGTTCGAGGCGCATGATCGCAGGCTCTCGGCTCGCAAGCTCTGGATTGCTTTTGCCGCTGAACCGGCAGGAACAGTCTTCGTCGACTCTGGTGCGCGTGCCGCGCTGACGGATCGGCCGACAAGCCTGCTCCCAGCTGGGATCACGAGAGTTGTGGGGGCATTCGAGTCTGGACAGGTCGTCGAGATCAGTGATGGCGACACCGTGTTTGCTCGAGGGCTCGCCTCGATGGCGAGTGCCGAGATGGCCGATGTCGCAGGGGTCTCGGGCGTCAGACACGTCGTCCACCGCGACGACTTCGTGCTCTTCGCCTGAACTCGTTCCCGGTCGGAAGAGCCGAGGTCGTGCACAGCCCGTTTTATGTGAGCAGAAGTGGGCAACGCTGCCGCTATCGCTCACATAAAACCGGTGGGGCTGATTTAGGCCTCGGGTGCGGGTATGGCCTGGGTCGGTGCTGCCTCGACAGCATCGAGACCGAGTTCGGCACGCAATTCGCTGAGGCGGCCCTGCGCCTCGACGTTGGCAGTGGCCTGTTCGATTTCGAGTACGCGGCTCTCGACCCCGACATCGTAGAGCTCGGCTGATGCCTTGGCCTTGGCGTAGCGCGCCTCGATCTTCTCGGTGACCTCGTTGAGCGTCGGCACATCGTCGCCGACCGTCTCGGTGAGCGAGCTCATTGCAGAGTTCATCTCTTCTTGCATCTTGGCCTGTTCGAGCTGGCTGAGCAGCTTGCACTTTTCGGAGATCTTCTCCTGGAGCAGACGGCTGTTCTGCTTGACCGCTGCCTTGGCCTGGTCGGATGCCTGCGCGGATTCGAGGACCATTGATTTCAGGCTCTCGACATCGGCTTCGATAGACAGCAACTTGTCAGCGATCGTCTCCGCAGCGCTGGTGTACTGAGCGGCCTTCTCGGCATTACCAGCCTTCTGGGCATCGGAAGCCATGATCAGTGCCTGACGGGTGTTGCCGTTGAGCTTTTCGAGCTCGGTCATCTTCTTGTTCAGGCGGATCTCGGCCTGCTTCTGGCCGGCGATGACGTTGGCGGCCTGCTCTTTCAGCTGCTTGTGCTGCGTCTGGGCGGAACTGATGGCCTGTTCGAGCTGCACCTTCGGATCGGCGTTCTCGTTAAACCGGCCGGTCAACTTCGCAACGAGGTACTTCCACTGCTTCTTCACATACGTAAACATGGCAGAGATCCTAATACGACGGATGCGAAGCGGGTACTCCAGCCGACGGCCATCGGAATGCACGCTGCTCGAGAACGGCGACGAGTTGGTGTTCAGTGCGTCGCCCCCACGCAGGGCCGCTGTCAGCGCCGCTGCTCAGGGCGGAGTCGACGCTTCAGCGCATCGAGTTCCGGCGCACCCATCACAGCGAGCAATCCGAAGTAGACGATCACACCGACAACGGCGCCAACGGCCAGTCGGAGCAGCGCATCGCGGCCGACATTGCCACCGACGTTGCGGGTGATGAACCACACCACCTCACCCATCAGTGCTCCGGCGACGATCATTGTCCAGAGGCTCTGGAGGATTGGTCGGACTTCGAAGCCGGGAACCTTGTAGCTCATGATCTGCAGCACCCAGAACGCCGAGAACACGTAGGCAATTGCGTACGAGGCGCCGAGGCCGAGCACACCGTAGGAGCCAACGAGGAGTAAGGCGAGAACGATATTGATTGAGTTCTCGATCACGTTGACCTTGAAGGCGGTCCGCGTGTCCTTGTGGGCGTAGAACCCCCGCAGCACGAAGAAGTAGATCGAGAAGGCACCGAGCCCGAGCGCGAAACCGCCGAGTGCGCGCGATGCGCTCAGACCACACGCCGCGTCGCAACGCCCGTTCTCGATTGCGAGGCCGACGAGCGGCCGGCGCAACACGAACAGGCCGATACCGGCTGGAATGGTCAAAAGCGCTGTCATCCGCACACCGAGCGACATTGTCGAGATGAACGAGGCTTTGTCCTTGCGGGCCACCGACCGGGCAAGTTCGGGCTGGAAGGTCGTGGCGATCGAGATGCCGAGGAGGCCCTGCGGGAGCACGAAGAAGGTGAACGCGGCAACGTATGCAAACGTGCCGCTCGAGCCTGGTTCGGTCAGGTTGCGGACGACGATCAAGGCCACGATGTTCGATCCGACGAACCCGAATGTCCAGAATGACAGGCTGAGTAGCTTCTTTACCGATGGGTGTTTGAGGTTCCAGACGGGTCGGAAACGGAACCCCGTGGACATTGCCGCAGGGATGAGCGCGAACGCCATTGCGCCGATGCCAAGCGTGGCGCCCAGCCCGAGTGTGAGACGAAGCCGCTGGTTGGTCAGGACGTCCGAGAGGGCCCAGCCGGTACTCACTGGATCGGGCAGTGACAGCAGCGTGACGATGATGATGAGATTCGGGAGGATCGGGCTCCACGCCGCAGCAAAGAAGTGCCGACGGCTGTTCAGGAAGGCGTTGGCCAAACCGGTGAGACCGTAGAACAAGATCTGGATCAAGAAGATTCTCGACAGCGTCGTGCCGACCGAGCGGAACAGATCAGGGTCGACGCCGTCGGCGACGTGCAAGGAGAAGAGTCGGAAAATCAGCGGGGCAGCGAGCACGGCGACCAAGGTCAAGCCGGCGATCATCACGGCAGCAGTCGTGATCACGACGTTGGTCGACTCGTCGTCTTCGTCCTCGGCGAATGTCGAAAACAATGGCACCAGCGTTGCCGAAAGCACGCCGCCGAGGAGTAGTTCGTAGACGATGTTCGGGCTTTCGTTGGCGCTGATGTACGCGTCGTTCAGGGCCGTGCCGCCGATGACTCCGGCGAGCACGCTGAGCCTGAGCAGCCCGGTAACCCGGGAGAGCGCAGTTCCGCTGGCGACGGTGAGATTGCTCTGAAGCAGGCTCATGCGGGCCGGGTCTCCTGGACGGCCGAGCGTTCGGGCTTCGACGTTGGAGAGGCGAAGGGCGTGTCGTCTTCGCGGAGCTGGTTCTGGCTGAGGATCATCGGCGGCCTTACGTTCGAACACGACGGGAATCTCGCTCAGCGTAGATGACGCGGTCTGCAACACTGGGGTACATGGGAGAGTGGGTTACACCGGGACCCGGTTCGTGGAAACTTGATACGGCCCACTTCGAGACGACGGTCTCGCGTCCGATGCGCGATCTCATCACGATGGCGATGCCGTCGGGCATGAGCGAGGGATTCGATCTTGCTGGCGCTCCGCTGAAGACCATCGACGTGGGATTCGTGAATGGCCGGATGTATCTCAGGTTGACGCCACTGGTCGGCGGGGGTCGCGATCTTCCTGCTCCGTCGAAGAGTGTGCTGTGGCTGATGACTCGACTCCATCCAGCGTTTCGCAAGCGGGCGAAGCGGTCCGTTCGCGCGATCGACGAACGATTCTGGTTGCAGGAGTCCGACCGGTGGGAACGCGAGTGGAAACCCAAGCTGATCGCGACGAACCGCCGACTCGGTGACATCGACGCGGCAGTACTGTCCGATGCCGACCTCGTGGCCCATCTCAACGCGGTGTGGCGGCATGTCGAATGGGCAGGTTCGCTGCACTTCCGCCTCCACACCTCCGACCTGGCACCTATCGGCAGGCTCCTCACCGCGACGCGCGGCTGGGGCCTCGATGAACGAAAAGTGATGACCACGCTGGCCGGAGCATCCCCGGCGACGAGCGCACCGACTCGCGCGCTCCGTGGGATCGCCGACGAACTTGCCCGCGTTGGGGTCAATCCCGCAACGCTCAGCGACGTTCGCGAGGCGAGTGATCGAGCAGCCGAACTCCTCGACGAGTATCTGGCGGAATTCGGAAATCGCGTCACCACTGGCTACGACCTCAGCGACCGGACCTTGCGGGAGCTTCCCAGGGTGATCCTTGCCTCCATCCGGCACAGTTGCAGCGCCGAGCCGTCCGAGATCGTTGGCGATCAAGCGTTCAACTCATTGCTGGAACAGATCGACGAATCGGCCAGCGCCGAGTTCACGAACCTCGTCGTGGAGGCTCGCACGCTCTACGGGTTACGCGACGAGAACGGCCCGCTAACCGTCGAATGGCCTGCAGGGATCGCTCGGCACGTGATTCTCGAAGCAGGCCGCCGGCTTGTTGATCGCGGTGCGCTCGACGTGCTCGAACACGTCTTCGACGCGGCTATCACCGAGCTGGGATCCTTGCTGGAAGGCGCCGAGTATCCATTGGCCGCTGAGCTTGGTTTGCGGCATCAAGAACGGGTTGGATGGGCCGCGTTGACCGCACCGCTCACCCTCGGCCCCGTCGCCGAACCGCCGGACATTGACATTCTCCCGGGCCGGATGCCCGAGATGATGCGCGCGATCCTCACCGTTACGACACTGCTTGACTCAGCCGATCAGACCGACTCGCTCTCTGGTACCGGCGTCGGATCGGCGTCGTACCGAGGGATTGCTCGCGTCGTCGCCGATGCTGATGAGGCCTTCGAACGGGTCAACCCTGGCGACATCATCGTGACGAGGCTTACGGTACCGACCTATAACTCTGTACTCACGATGGCCGGGGGAGTGGTCACCGAAGCGGGCGGCCTCCTCAGCCACACGGCTGTGATCGCCCGCGAGCTGGGAATTCCCGCCGTGATCGGAGTCGCCGGAGCGCTGATCGATATTCCCGACGGAGCCGAGATTATCCTCAATCCCGTTGCCGGGACTGTGACGATCGTCTGAGCGCCATTCCAATTGCAGGGTCTCAGAGGTCGACCGGTAACGTCGGCATTCATGACGAGTACCGAAATTAATGGTGGCGATCGTTTCGAGAGCGTCCAGAGCATCCGCGATGCATTGAAGGAAGTCAACTATCTGGCTGATGACGGCATTGCGAGTGTGGCTTTCCTGGCCGACAAGCTCGGCAAGCCGATTCTGGTCGAGGGGCCTGCTGGCACCGGTAAAACGCAGTTGGCCAAGTCGATCGCCGAGATCACCGGATCGAAGCTGATCCGTCTGCAGTGCTACGAGGGGCTCGACGAGAGCAAAGCCCTGTACGAGTGGAATTACAAGAAGCAGCTGCTTCGCATCCAGACCGAGCGTGGCGAGAACACGGAAGACTGGACCGACATCCAAGACGACATCTTTTCCGACGAGTTCCTGCTGACCCGTCCGCTGCTTGAGGCAATCACCTCAGACGAGCCGGTTGTACTGCTCATCGATGAAGTCGACCGTGTCGAAGTCGAGACCGAGGCACTGCTCCTCGAGATCCTCTCCGACTATCAAGTGTCGATCCCCGAGCTCGGCACGATCACCGCCAAGCAGATCCCGCTGGTGTTCCTCACATCGAACAACACCCGTGAGCTGTCCGAAGCGCTGAAGCGGCGCTGCCTGTACTTGCACGTCGACTATCCAGAGCTCGATCGCGAGCGTGAAATCGTGCTTGCCAAGGTTCCGAACATCAGCGAGAGCCTCGCTGACCAGGTGGCGCGCGTCGTTCGATCGATCCGTCAGCTCGATCTCAAGAAGGCGCCGAGCGTGTCGGAGACTCTCGACTGGGCGCGGACTCTGATGATCCTCAACATCGACACCATCGATGAGACAATCGCCAAAGAGACGCTCAACATCTTGTTGAAGTACCAGACCGACATCGCCAAAGCCAGCAAGGAACTGTCGGTCGACGACTGATTGGTCGAGACTGTCGCAATGCTGGAACTTCTCAACGGCTTCGTCGTCGAACTTCGTAACGCAGGCCTCCCGGTCAGCCTCACGGAGAATCTCGATGCGATGGAGGCCGTCCAACACATTCCGATCGAAGATCGTGACGCGTTCAAGTACGCGCTCGGTGCGACGCTGATCAAGAACCACGCTCACTGGCGCAGCTTCGACACTGTCTTCGAGGTGTATTTCAGCCTACGCGGGCCGGAGTACAAGATCGGTGATGGCGACGGGGACTCCGACATCGATGAGATGTGGCGTGAGATGCAGGAGCAGCAGCAGAACGCCGAAGGCAACGGCGGACAGGGCGGCATGAATGGGATGACGCCCGAAGAGATCGCCCAGATGCTGATGCAGGCATTGATGAATGGCGATCAGGCCATGATGCGGGCGATGGCCAAACAGTCCGTCCAGCGTTTCGCCGGCATGGAACCCGGCAGGCCAGTCGGCGGTACGTATTATCTGTACCGCACACTTCGGAACCTCGACCTCGACGGCATGCTCGACAAGATGATGGAGCAATCGCGTCAGGATGCACCCGACGATCTGACCACGCTCGAAGAGCGGTTGGAGAAAGAGGAATACGCCGACCGCATCGGCAAGTTCAAGGGCGAGATCGAAGCCGAGATCCGCCGACGGCTCGTTGCCGACCGTGGCGCTGAGGCCATGGCCAAGACGCTCCGCAAGCCGCTACCCGAAGACGTCGAGTTCATGCACGCCAGCCGCGACGAAATGACGTCGCTCAAGAAGTCATTGCAACCATTGACACGCAAGCTTGCTGCGCGCCTCGCCCGAAAGCGCAAACACGGTCGCAAGGGCCCGCTCGATTTCCGCAGCACGGTTCGACATTCGCTCAGCTACGGCGGCGTGCCAGCGGAGCCCCAATTTAAGTACCCCCGTCCGTCTAAGCCAGAACTGATGGTCATCGCCGACATCTCCGGCTCGGTTGCAGCCTTCGCTCGGTTCACCCTGATGCTGGTGTATGCGATCTCAGGCCAGTTCTCGAAGGTTCGTTCGTTCGTCTTCATCGATGGTCTCGACGAAGTCACCGATTACTTCAAGGCGACGGAAGATATTTCTGAGGCCATTCATCGCGTCAACACTGAAGCCGATGTCGTGTGGGTCGATGGGCACTCGGACTACGGCCATGCCTTCGAAGTGTTCTGGAATAAGTACGGCAAGGACATCGGTCCGAAAACCACGGTCTTGCTGCTCGGCGATGCGCGGAACAACTATCACGCCAGCCAAAGTTGGGTCGTCAAAGAGATCCAGCAGAAAGCTCGCCACGTGTACTGGCTGAACCCCGAGCCCAAGAGCTACTGGAACACCGGTGACTCGATTGTCGGCGAATATGGCACGTTCACGGACGGCGTCTACGAATGCCGCAACCTCCGACAGCTTGAAGGCTTCGTCGAGAAATTGGCGTAGCCGTCACACGACGAGCACTCAACCTCGCGCCGGCGGGCATCGGCGTGGGCTCAAAACGACTGGCAAGGAACCCCTCGTAACGCTTCATGTGGGCGGCATGATGGGCTCAGGCCCAGACGATGATGTTGACCTCGAGGTCGCATCTGACGAGATTGCGCCAACGTTGCCTGTTGCCGTTCCACAGTTCTTCACGTGTGATCAGTCGCCACAAGCTGCACCTGATGACCCTCGAGGTCGAGCGCCTCCGCGACTCGGTGACGGAAAAGTCTGGCGTCGGTGCCGAGTTCTTGTCGTGGAATAGCTCATCGAGTTCGAGAGATGTTCCGTCGATTTTTTCGGCGAGCGCTGTTGCGAGCCTCGATGTGCCGGAACCGGATGCGCCAACGATGGTGGCGCGTCGCATTATTGCCGACGGGTGAACGTCGGAGAGTCGGGCGTTGACCTTGCGGCGTCGTAGCGGTAGCCGTTGGCATCGAAAGTCACGAGCGTTTTGGCGGCGGTGATGCGCTCTCGGATAATCCAGCCAGCCATCGAGCCACGCGCCTGCTTTGCAAAGAAGCTGACGATCTTGTAGTCGCTATCACCCTTCGCATCGAGGAAACGGGGCGAAATGATCCGGCCGTCGAAGCGTTCGGGTTGGACGACTGAGAAGTACTCGTTCGATGCGAGATTGACCAACACCTTGGCGCCGGGGGACTCGGCGAGCGATGCGTTGAGCTGATCGGTCACCTCATTGCCCCAGTAGCTATACAGATCGCCACCGTTGGGATGCGTGACTTTGGAGCCCATCTCCAGCCGGTATGGCTGGATGAGGTCGAGGGGCCGCAGCACACCGTGGAGGCCCGACAAGATACGGAGCACCTTCTGCGCATGGGTGTAGTCGCGCTCACTGAACGAGTTCGGAGCATCGAGCCCGGTGTACGTGTCGCCGTCGAACGCGAGCACCGCCGGCCGGGCGTTGTCGGTCGTGAACGGTGTGGTCCAGTCTTGGAACCGTTCGTGGTTGAGGTCCGCGAGCTTCGCCGAGATGGACATCATTTTCGACAGGTCATCGGGCGACTTGCCCGCCATGATGCTCGCGAGGTCCTCAGACCGTCCGAGTAGAACGGGCTGACTGTGTTTTTTGGTCGGCAGCGGCGTTTCGAAGTCCAGCGCCTTGGCCGGTGACACGACGATCAACATGACTCTGGTCTATCTGAACTCTCAGTAAACGCCTCTGAGTTCGTTTGCGTAACAAAATTGGTGCGTATCCCAGCCAAAATCGTCACGCAGACGGGGGAAATCACATGCGCTGGTAGTTCGGTGCTTCTTTGGTGATGGTGACGTCGTGCGGATGGCTCTCTTCGCGACCCGCGTTGGTGACGCGCATGAACTTGGCAGTCCGGAGATCCTCGAGCGTTGCGGCACCGGCGTAGCCCATGCCCGAGCGGAGGCCACCAACGAGTTGGTAGGCCACATCGCCAAGTGGGCCGGCGAACGGGACGCGACCCTCGATGCCTTCGGGAACGAGCTTTTGGCTGGCTGCGCCGATGGTTGATCCGCTGCTGGACTGGCCGGTGGCGTAGCGGTCTTGGCTGTCGCCGGTCATGGCCCCCATCGAGCCCATGCCGCGATAGCTCTTGTACCGACGTCCTTCGAACAGCTCGAGTTCTCCAGGGCTTTCTTCGACGCCGGCAAGAAGCGACCCGAGCATCACGGTGGATGCACCAGCGACGATTGCTTTGACGATGTCGCCCGAGAACGTGATGCCGCCGTCACCGATAATTGGGACGCCGATCTGATTTCCTTTCTTTGCAGCGAAGTAGATCGCCGAGAGTTGGGGCATACCCGCTCCGGACACCACACGGGTGGTGCAGATCGAACCGGCGCCGACACCGACCTTGATCGCGTCGGCTCCGGCCTTCGCCAGCGCTTCGACGCCTTCTTCGGTGACGACGTTGCCGGCGGTGACAGCGAGGTCGGGCCATGAGCCCTTCACGCGTTCGATGGCCTTGATCACGTTCGCTGAGTGGCCGTGAGCGGTGTCGATTGAAACTGCGTCGACACCCATTTTGAACAGGGCGTCGACGCGTTCTTCGACGTCAGGGCCAACGCCGATCGCTGCGGCGCAACGGAGGCGACCCTTGCCGTCACGCGAGGCATTGGGGAATTCGAGGCGTTTCTGGATGTCTTTCACTGTGATCAGCCCAGCGAGGCAACCGACGCCGTCGACGAGTGGCAGCTTCTCGATCCGGTACTTTTGGAGAAGTAGCTTGGCTTCATCGAGCGTCGTTCCGACAGCGCCGGTCACCAGGTTCTCGGATGTCATGAAGTCGGTGACGGGGCGGTCGAAGTCGGCCCCTTCGCAGAAGCGAATGTCGCGGTTTGTGAGAATGCCCACGAGATGTCCGTGGTCGTCGGTGATCGGCACGCCCGAGAACTTGAAGCGGTTCATCAGCGCCTCAGCTTCGTGCAGCAAAGCCGTCGGCGGGAGGGTCACTGGGTCGGTGATCATGCCCGACTGCGACCGCTTGACTTTCTGCACCTCAGATGCCTGGTCGGCGATCGACATGTTGCGGTGGATGACGCCGATGCCGCCGTAGCGAGCCATTGCAATGGCCATGCGGCCCTCGGTGACCTTGTCCATTGCGGCCGATACGAGTGGCACAGCCAGTTCGATGTCGGCAGCGAAGGTCGCGGTGGTGTCGACCGCGTCAGGCAGCGTTTCGGAGTAGCCGGGGATGACGACGACGTCGTCGAAGGTCAGAGCTTCGAACTTGTCGAACAGACCGTCGTTAATGTTGCTGTCGCTCATTGCGATGCCCCTGTCGTGTGTGGTGTTGCTGGGTCGAGCGTGGCTGCTCGATGAAGATCATGAGTGTCGCTGCTGCGACGAGAGCACAGGTCAGCCATCACGCCGACCAGGAGTCGGTGCTCGACGGCATGCATGTTTGCCTCGAACTGTTCGATGGTGCCCGACACGTCGATCGGCACTGATTCGGTAGCCAGAAGTGGGCCGTCGTCGACACCCTCGTCGGGGACGAAGTGGACCATCACACCTGATTCGGATCGCACGCCGTTGACTGCCTCTTCCCATGCCCGCTCGATCGCCCGGATGCCAGGGAGTTCGCCGGGCTTGGCTGGGTGGAGGTTGACAACGCGGCCAGGAAACCAACCGAGGAAGCTCAGCGTCAGAATACGCAGCCAGCCGGCGAGCACGATGAGGTCGGGGTCGAACCCGGCGACGAGTTCGGTGAGCCGGGCGTCGTAATCGGCGCGATCTTCGTCTTGGTGCTGGCCGATATGAACGGCGGGGACGCCGGCGTCGGCGGCGCGCTGCAGAGCGAACACGTCAGCCTTGTTGGAGACAACCGCTACCACTCGGCCGTTGATGCGACCATCGGCGCAGGCATCGAGAACTGCCTGGAGATTTGAGCCGTTGCCCGAAACCATGACGACGAGACGCTGCTGGCGAACGGGGGAGTCGGTCATGAGAGGTGGACCTTTCCGGTTCCGGGGATGAGTTTGCCGACGACCCATGTGGGCTCGTCGATCGATGCTTGCACGGTCGCGACTTGATCGGGCGCGCACACGATGATCATGCCGACACCCATGTTGAGCGTGCGGTACAGCTCTTCGGTACTCATTTGCGGCGTGAGCTCGCGGACGAGTTGGAAGAGTGGCGGCACGGGCCACGAACCGAGTGTGATGGCGGCATCGACATCGTTGGGTAGTACGCGTGGCAGGTTCTCAGGGAGGCCGCCGCCGGTGATGTGGGCCAGGGCCTTCACGGCGCCGGTCTGCAGCGTCGGGGTGAGCA
>ERZ889217.550-NODE-550-length-22165-cov-17.330213_pt1 | contig 22165 bp, 16 predicted proteins | sample MGYA00521098_ERZ889217 | MGnify/ENA primary metagenome ERZ889217 (study PRJEB32303, sample SAMEA104408613) | aquatic metagenome | biome: Brackish water; feature: Pelagic; material: water | place: Baltic Sea | collected 2014-06-10T22:04:00 | depth 2,362 m ... | reverse complement strand
ATACGCCCTCATGCTCCGCGAGCGTTTGCCGACCCCCTCGCCTCCCCTGCTCAGTAAGCCCAATCGTCGCCATAGCTATCCCAATCGTCGCTCCAGCTCTATCAAGTGCGAGCTAGTGCTCGACCGCGGGCCAGTACTCGTCGAAGTCGAATTTCGGGCTGTTGTCGAGATCGTGGCATTCGAGGCAGTTGTTGATGACCTTCTCGCGGCCAGCAGGCGTGTCGATGGAGAGCACAAGTTCAGCCCGCAGCCGTTCCTGCTCAGCCGCGCTGGCCCGCACGTCGCCCCGCTCCACGGCCGTATGGGCGGCAGCTGGGCCGTGGCAGTTCTCGCACCCTTGATGGGCCAACTGGGGTGTCTTGTCCATGCCCATGAAGCCTCCCTCGAAGGGCTCGAACCGCTGGACGGCCCAGCCGACAACATGGCAGGAGAGGCATTCAGGATCACCATCCCGGCGGGGGCGCGCCTCCTCCAGCGTGGTCAGGGCCGTGGCGTGGCTGGTGTTTTCCCAGACCTCATAGGCCTCAGCATGGCACTCGGCACAGGCCGCGCTCCCGGCAAACCGCCGGCCGCTCGGGTGCCGGATCGGAACCAGCCCCAGGCCATCGAGGCCGAGCGTCTCCAGCTTCTGCTGGTAGGTGGCAAGCAGTGCGATCATGTCATCGGCCTCACCCCAACGGGCGTCGAGCGGCACCCGCTGCGAGCGGACCGGCATGGATGTGTCTGCAAAGAATCCGATCGTCACGGCGTACATCCCCTTGTGGCCGAGTTCGACGAGCCAAGCACCGCTTGGCAACTGTGGTAACTCGAAGGGAGGCTCGTCGGCCCCACCGGCGGTGACGACGACGTCAAATTGCGGAAAGGCTGCAGCTAGACGCTTCGTCTCTTCTGGCGACGCCCAGGACAGAAGCACCTGGTGATCGCAACGAGCGGCCGCCAGTTGTGGCGCCACCGCCGCCAGGGCTTCCGCCGCCGGCACCACTTCGACGTCATCGTTACGAATCCGGCCGGCCTCTTCGTCTCCCAGCACCGCCGTGATTCCGATCTTCACGCCGCCGGCCTCGACCACGCGAAACCTGGGCGTGATGTTGGCATCGAGGCCCAGAAGCCCGACATTCGCGCTCACGTAGGGCGTGGGCTCGTCGCCGATCGGGGCCACGGCAGCAACAAGTTCCTCTGCAGGCAACCGCAGATCGCCAGGGCCGAAGCCGACGGCGGCGTAGTTCATGCTCCGGAGTCCATCAACGATCGAGTGAAACTTGGCCTCCGTCTGCCGCCCGAACCGCTTCACCTGACCGCCCAGATCGACCGCAACCGCTTCCCAGCCAGACTCCTTCACTGCCTGAAGAAAGTTCAGCCGCCGGCTGAGCCCCCCCTTTTGGTTCTCCTTGCCCGTGCAACCGCAGGGCTCGACGTAGCCGTCTAGCTCGCCCGTGATCACGAGCAATGCCTGGGGCTGCGGCCAATCGGTGAACACCGCTCCGTTGCGGCCGCGAAAGGTTTCCACGAGTTCCGCGTCGACGCCTCGGCCTCGCTCGGGCAGGTCGGCCCGGGCCAGGGTCGAGGCCACGAAAGAAACGACCGCCAGGGAGACGATCGCCAGGGAGACAGAGGGTTGTGAAAACGACACTGGTTCAGACCTCCGCACCGACGGGTTTCAGGGGCCGACGGCCACACAAATAGGAATCGACAAAGTCGGGCTGTCGGGGTGACCTGTTTCAAGCACAATCCGGCCCGCCGGGGCCTGCTCCGAGCAAATGTGGTTGACTGGTCGGCTTCCGGCCGGAATCACGATATCGATGGGTATCCGGAGAACCGTTCCCGAGCCGATTGGCTTGCCCTCGCCCACAGTAACCTCCAGCAGGTCCGGCACGGTCTCGACGACCCGGGGCCGCACCTGGTCACGGCCAGGACCCTTGGCGGTCAGGTACAGCCTGGTTCTCGAGCCAGTCCGGCCGGAAACCGTGCCCAGCCGGAGGGCCTGCCGGGAGGCATCCCATCCGGCTCCTGCGAGCACAAGATCACCCCCTACGCTGCCTTCGAGCGGCACCTCGGCGATCACCTCCTGCGGCATCCGAAACCGGACCTGGATCAGCTGCTTGACGGCGCCGAGCGGTAGTCCAGGGTTCATTGTGAGGTCGACCCGGAACCCTCCTGTCGCTCCCGGCTCGACCGCCAGTTCCGCGGCAGACAGGGCAGTTGAGGAAAGGGAGAAAAACCGGGCTGCCTCGGGATGGTTGATCTCGAGCGATTCAACCGTTGGAGCCCCGTCACCGTAGGTGAAGATCGTGGTGGAGGCCCGTTCGATGGCCGAGGCCGTCAGCCGCGGCAGGGCGATCACGGCAGGGATCGCCTTCCAGGTTGGCAGAACGGTACCCTCAACCACGAACATGATCTCAGGTCGCCGCGGGTCGTCGGTGAGGACCGTCACCTGCTGGCGGAAGGGCCCTCCCGGCGGCTTCCCCTTCCACTGGACAGTGACAAACGTGCTTTGTTCGGCTGGCACGACCCGACTGGTCGCCTCTTCCTCCGTGGCCTCGGTGTCAAAGTCGCTCACGGTGCAACTGCAGCTGGAACTACCCTTTCGGAGCGTGAGCGGTCCGCCCCCGGTGTTTCGCACTTCAAAGCGATGACTGCCGGTTTCCCCAGTACCAATCGTGCCGAATGGGTGAATTGTCTCAGTGACATCCACCCGCGGTGAGTCCTGAGACACCTCACCGAGCGTCGGCACAAGGTCACCGATCTGCCAGGGTATGACTGACACCCGGAGAGCGGAGCCCGCGGCTCCGACCAGGCTACCGGCGACGATTGCCACCACCGCCACGGGCCACGCTCCGGGCATCCGTACTGCCATCTGCCGCTGACTCCTGTGGTGAACACGCTTCTATTGAAGTGTATCCCCCTGGCCGAACCCGGCAGGAGAAACTCGTTTTTACGGGCGATTCGGCGGCGAGCCGGGACAATCGGGTCGGTTCTGCCGAAAACCCGTCGGCATCGAAATCCGCCAATCCGCCCCACCCAGACACCGCTCGAGCGCATTCGAGGTACGGGGAGCACCGGCTCGGGGGCGGCAAAAGTCGCATCGCGGGCGAGGATCCGCCCTCATGCTCCGCGAGCGTTTGCCGACCCACATGCTGACAAGTCCCACACGTCTCCTGCACCGGCCACTCGACCCGGGTTCAGAGAATCCACGTCTTGGACCGCTCCCCCGACACCTCCCGGACGAGTCGGGGCACCGCGTAGCCGGGGAGGGATTCCCGCAGGCTTCGGTGCAGTTCAACCGCCTCCGCCATCGGGACATCGAACGCGGCCGCCCCGCGGACCGGATCGAGCAGATGAAGGTAGTAAGGCATCACGCCAATCTCCAAAAGTCGTTCCGAGAGCGCCCGCAGCACCGCGACCGAGTCGTTCACGCCGCGGAGCAGCACGGCCTGATTGAGCAGGATCGCCGGCGTGCCGGCCAGCCGCCCGACCGCCTCGGCGACTGCGGCGTCGAGTTCGGCCGGATGATTCGCATGGATGACGACCGTCCGAGCGAGCCGCGTTGCCCGCAACACTGCCAGCAACGATTCGTCGATCCGGCTCGGCAGTACGACTGGCAGCCGCGAGTGAATCCGCAGCCTCCGCACGTGGGGCATGCCTGCCAGTCGCTCGACGATCTCCTCCACGAAAGCGTCGTCCGCGAGCAGCGGGTCACCGCCGGAGAGGATGACTTCGGTGAGCGTTGGATCAGCCTCGATCATTGCCAGTGCCTCAGCGATGCCCCGCCGGCTCGCTCCCCGTTCGGCATAGGGAAACTCCCGGCGAAAGCAGTAGCGGCAATTGACCGCGCAGCCGCCGGTGACGAGCAGCAGCGCCCGCCCGGTGTATTTCTGCACCAGCCCCGGACCAACCTGGAAGCGGCTCTCGTCGAGTGGGTCGGCCGTGAAGCCAGCCGTTGATTCCGTTTCACCCCGCCGAGGCAACACCTGGAGAAGCAGCGGATCGGCCGGATCCCCAGGCCGCATCCGGGCCGCGAAGCCACGGGGCACGAGGAAGGGAAACCCAGCCGTGGAGCGGTCAGCCTCGGCGGCGATCGCGGGTTCCAAACCGAGGAACTGACAGAGGTCCGCCGGGCTGCGAAAGGCCGCGGCGAGTTCCCGCCGCCAACCCGGCTCACCACGCGTTCTCACGGTTGACACGAGCCCGCTGGTGACCGCTGGCGACGACACGGCGAGAGCTTCCTGGACGGGGGGCGATGGCCCGGAACCGGCGGCTGACACCACGGCGTTGACAGCCACGACCCCCATGACCAACCTTGGGGCCGTTCGCGGACGGGGCGACTCCGATCATACGGCCGTCGCAGCGGTCCGCCAAAGACCGCCCCGCCGGGGTCGCGCCGTTACCCACCGAAGGAGCCCTCTCGTGCCTGCCTACAACACCAGCGAATTCAGGAAGGGTCTCAAGGTCCAGATCGACGGCGACCCCTACATTTTGATCGAGTGCAACTTCGTCAAGCCCGGCAAGGGGCAGGCGCTCTACAAGTGCAAGTTGCGAAACCTGCTCCGCAACACCGTGCTCGACCGCACCTACAAGAGCGGTGACTCGCTCGACGCCGCCGACATCACCATGATCGATGCCCAGTACCTGTACAAGCAGGGCGATTCGTTCGTGTTCATGGACCAAGAGAGCTACGAGCAGTATGAGCTCTCGAAAGAGCAGGTCGACGATTCCTGGAAGTGGATCAAGGAGGGCACCGTCTGCTCGATGCTGCTCTACAACGGCAACCCGATCTCGATGGAGCCTCCTTCCCACATGGTGCTCCTGGTCGAATATGCCGAGCCGGCCGTCCGCGGCAACACCGCCACAAACCTCAGCAAGCCGGTGAAGCTCGAGACCGGAGCCGAAATCCTCGTGCCCGCCTTCATCGAGCAAGGCGAGACTGTGAAGGTCGACACCCGCACCGGCGAATACCTGGAACGGGTCAAGGTATGAGCCAGTCCGGGGCGGCTGCTGGCTGCGGCTCGAGGCTGCGATCAGCAGTCTTCTGCCATCAGTAGGATCTCGCCAGCACGCTCCGGCGGGCCACCTCGCGGCCGGTCACAATGCAACGACCGGGGTCGTCGGGCCCGTCCATCGCAATGCACCGCACCGTGACCTTGAGCGGATCGACCAAGCCAGCGATCGCCGGATCGTCTGCCACGTGAACATGGGCGAAGCCGGCGTCGGCCTGGGCGAAATAATCCTGCACCTCAGCCGCCGAACCCAGATGCACCGAGCGGGCCTCCCGGAACGCTGCCGCCCGGTCAAAGAGCCCCGCCTGGATCTCGGTCAGGATGGCCGGCAGCCGCGCGGCCAGTTCAGCGAGCGGGATCGCCTCCCGTTCCTTTGAGCCGCGGTCCCGCCGGGTCACACTCGCCGTGCCCGCGGCCAGATCCCGCGGTCCGATTTCGATCCGCACCGGCACTCCCTGCTTGATGTGCTGCCAGACCTTGTCGCCGCCTCGAATATCACGGGCATCGGTCTTCACCTGGACCGGCCGACCCGCGAAAGCGGCCCCGGCCAAGTCCACCTCGAGTTTCCGGCAGGCGTCGACCACGACCGCTCGCTCCTCGTCGGTGCGTGAGATCGGCAGCAGCACGGCGTGATGGGGCGCGATCCGCGGCGGCAGCACGAGCCCATCGTCGTCGGAGTGGGTCATGATCACCGCACCGATGAGCCGGGTGGACACGCCCCAAGAGGTGGTCCAACAGTACTCCTCGGCGCCCGACACGCTGGCAAACTTGATCTGCTGAGCCCGGGCGAAGTTCTGACCGAGGAAATGCGACGTGCCCGCTTGGAGAGCCTTGCCGTCCTGCATCATGGCCTCGATCGAGTAGGTGTCGACCGCCCCGGGAAAACGTTCTCCCGCCGGCTTCGGCCCCTTGATCACTGGCATCGCCAGATCCCGCTCGGCAAAGGTGGCGTAAACGTCCAGTATCCTGAGGGTCTCTTCCATCGCCTCCGCCCGCGTGGCGTGGGCGGTGTGTCCCTCCTGCCAGAGAAACTCGGTCGTCCGCAGGAACACCCGCGGTCGCATTTCCCAGCGGACCACGTTGGCCCACTGATTGATGAGCACCGGGAGGTCTCGCCACGACTGGATCCATTTGGCATAGGTCGCGCCGATGATGGTTTCACTCGTGGGGCGAACAACCAACGGCTCCTCGAGTTTGCCGGTCGGGATCAGCCTGCCATCGGGTCCCAATTCGAGCCGGTGGTGGGTCACGACGGCACATTCCTTGGCGAAGCCCTCGACGTGCTTCGCCTCCTGCTCGAGATACGAAAGGGGAATCAACAGCGGGAAGTAGGCGTTGACGTGGCCCGTGGCCTTGAACATTCCGTCGAGAATGGCCTGCATCCGTTCCCAGATGGCATAGCCGTGGGGCTTGATCACCATGCAGCCCCGTACGGCCGACTGTTCGGCCAGGTCGGCAGCCTTCACCACCTGCTGATACCACTCGGGGTAGTCTTCGGAACGGGTCGGACTGATGGCGTTGGCCGGCATGGAATCCTCTGCTGGTTGCGGGGTCAGGATTGTAGCTACCACCGGTCGATTTGTGGCGGTGGGACCGCCCGCCATAGACTCTGAAGAACGATGCGCCGCCTGATATCGGAACTGCCGCCGCAGACTCAGGTGGACCAGGTTTTCCTGGCCACCCACAAGCAACTGCGTCCCAATCGCAACGGGCATCTGTATTTGCAGGTGGACCTTGCCGATCGCAGCGGCATGATCACCGGCCGGCTCTGGAACGCCTCCGATGCCGACTTCGCCGCCTTTGAGGATGGTGACTATGTCCGGGTGGAGGGACACACCCAGCTCTATTCGGGCAGCACACAACTGATCATCTCGGCGATCGAACGAGCCGACCCCGGCACCGTCGATGAGCGGGAGTTTCGCGTGCTCACCGACGCCGATATTGACGGACTGTTCGCCGAGCTCCGGGGGCTTTTGAGCGGACTGCGGCCACCGCTCGACAGCCTGGTCGCCGCGATCCTCGACGATCCCACTCTGATCGCCGCGTTTGCCCGCACGCCCGCGGGCGTCAAGCATCACCACGCCTACGCCGGCGGCCTGCTCGACCATGTCGTAAACCTGGCCCGGCTGGCCGATCTGGTTTCTCCGCTCTATCCCGACATGGATCGCGATTTGCTGCTGCTTGGCGTGCTCGTGCACGACATCGGTAAGACGGTCGAATTGGAAAGCGAGAAGGGCTTCTCCTACACCGATGCCGGGCAACTGCTCGGCCATGTGCTGCTCGGGCTTGAGATCGTCGAGGCCAAGATCGGAGTGGTCGAGGCAATCACCGGCCGGCCCTTCGATCCCGAGACGGCCATTCGAATCAAGCACATGATCGCCAGCCACCATGGAGCCTACGAGTTTGGGGCGCCCAAACTGCCAATGACGCTCGAGGCCGTAGCGCTCCACCACCTCGACCACCTCGACGCCAAAATGGCCGGCACGATCCAGCTTCTGCGGAGTGAGGCCTCGATGGACGGTGGCTGGACCCAGTATCAACAGTCGGTCGGCCGCAAGTTTTTCCGGGGCCGCACGCCATGACCCGCCAGCGGCCCAAACCTGCCAAGCCGGCCCGATCCAGCCGCCCGCAGGGTGGCGACGGCGACGTGACCGGGATCTTTCGCCGGGCTGCCGGCGGCTATGGGTTTGTCCGGCCCGACACAGCTCTGCCTGGTGACCGGTCTACCGACATCCACGTGTCGGCGGCTGCCGCCCTCGACGCGGCGAGCGGTGATACCGTCCGGGTGCGGCTCGTCCCAGGACGTGACGTCCGCCGCCCCGGGCCTACCGGCGACATTGTCGAGGTGCTCGTGCGGCGGACCACGCGATTTGTCGGCAGTTATTTCGAGCAGGCCCAGGGGGGCTGGGTGAAGATCGATGGCACCGGCTTCGCTCGGCCTGTGGCCGTGGGCGATCCTGGTGCCAAGGGTGTGCACGAGGGCGACAAGGTGGTTGTGGAGATGGTCCACTTCCCTTCCCAAATCCGCGACGGCGAGGGGGTGGTGGTGGAGGTGCTCGGCCGCGCGGGCGACGTGGGCGTCGACACTCAGACGGTGATCCATGAGTTCGCCCTGCCTGGCCCCTTTCCCGAAGCAGCCCTCGCCGATGCCCGCAGGCAGGCAGAGCGGTTTGACGAGTCCACGCCGGCCGATCGTCGTGACCTGACCGACCGGACGATCATCACGATCGACCCGATCGACGCCCGTGACTTCGACGACGCGATTTCGCTGGAACCAGTCGAGCGGGGGCACTGGCTCTTGGGCGTGCACATCGCTGACGTCTCCCACTTCGTCCGCGAAGGCTCGCCGCTCGACCAAGAGGCCCGGACCCGCGGCACGAGCGTCTACCTGCCCGACCGGGTGATCCCGATGATCCCGGAGATCGTCTCCAACAACCTCGCCAGCCTCCAGCCAGACAAGCTCCGGTACGCCAAGACCTGCTGGATCGAGTTTAGCCCGGAAGGCGTGCCGGTTCATTCGGCGGTCGAGCCCTCGGCCATCAGGAGCTGCCGGCGGTTCGCCTATGAGGAGGTGGATGTTTTCCTGGCCGATCCCCAGACCCGCTCGGTCGAGATGACCGAGGAGGTGCGGGCCCTGCTCGGCCGGATGCGCGACCTGGCTCGGATCCTCCGCAACCGGCGGACAGCCCGGGGATCGCTCCAGCTCGAGATGCCGGAGGTGAAGATCGACCTCGATCGTGACGGGCGGGTGGCCGGGGCCCACGTCGTGGAAAACACCGAGAGCCATCGGATCATCGAGGAGTTCATGCTCTCGGCCAACGAGGCAGTGGCCGGAGCGTTGGCCGCGGCCAATGTGGGCTTTTTACGGCGGATCCATCCTGCTCCGGACATGCGCAAGCTGCGGCAGCTGACCGAGTTTGTGACTGAGTTGGGCTTCGAGGTCGATTCGCTCGAGAGCCGGTTCGAACTTCAGCGGCTGCTCGACATGGCCCGCGGCCGACCTGAAGAGCATGCCGTGCATTACGCCGTGCTCAGGAGCCTGACGCGAGCCGCCTATGGTCCCCAGGAAGACGGGCACTTCGCCCTGGCGAGCGAATGCTACTGCCACTTCACCTCCCCGATTCGTCGCTATCCCGATCTCACGATCCATCGGGCGATCGAGGCCCTCGCCCGGGGCAAGCGGCCGCCAGCCGATCATCTGATCCAGCTGGGCCACGAGTGTTCCGACCTCGAGCGGCGGGCGGAGGCGGCTGAACGAGAGCTCGTGAAACTCAAACTCCTGCACTTCCTGTCGTCGCGAGTCGGCACCGAGATGGACGCGGTGATTACCGGAGTGGAGGCGTTTGGCATCTTCGTGCAGGGCCTGGCGCTACCGGCCGAAGGGCTCGTGCCGCTCGATTCGCTCCCCGACGATTCCTACCGCTACGACCGGGCGAGCCACACGCTCTCGGGCCGCCGCGCGGGACAGAGCTATCGGCTCGGCGATCGGGTCCGGGTGGCGGTGGACCGCGTGGATTTGGACCGCCGCGAGCTCAATTTCCGGCTGGTGGATGGGCATGTCCGCCGGGGCAAGCGGCCCCCCAAGGCGGCTCGCCCGCCGGTGAAACGCGGGGGCCACGAGGTCGGCCAGAGTGGCGGCCGCGGTAAGGCTCATGGTTCCCGAGCCCGCCCGGCGAAGGGCAGCCGCAAGCGGTCCCGTCGGCTCTAGAGGGCATTCGGGTTCGGTGTAGCGCTAGCCGCAATGCCTCCAGCAGTTTCGGCATTCTGCCCTTCGGTGAAGCGGTTCGTGAATTGCTCGCAGACTGACCGGAGCGACTCGACCGTTCGGGCTGACGCACTCTTCAGAAGGCAGCCGACTGGAATCCGGGCGACCGCATCCTGCAGGGGTGGACTTGTTCCACCGTCTGCTCAGCGAGACACTGTCCGCCGCAGTCGAAGCCAGTCCGCGCGGCGGCTGCTACACTCCGCCGCCACGCTAAGGACTGCACTCCCCATGGCCGACACCTTGCTTGAAACCCCGCTCGCCGCCTGGCACGCCGCCCACGGCGGCCGGATCGTTGACTTCGCTGGCTGGCAGATGCCGGTGCAGTACGCCTCAATCGTTGAGGAGCACCTCGCCACGCGGCAGGCCGCCGGCATGTTCGACGTTTCACACATGGGCCGGCTCTCAGTCACAGGCCCTAAAAGCCTGACCTGGCTTGACGGGCTCCTCACGCGGCGAGTGAGTGAATTGGCGGTCGGACAGGTCCGCTACACGCTCGTGACGAGCGACGAAGGGCCGACTGGGCTGACCATCCTCGACGATGCGCTCGTGGCCCGCGATGCCGACGCCCCCGATGGCACACCTCGGCTCTCGCTGGTTGTCAATGCGAGCAATCGCAAAGGGGTGGTCGCCTGGCTCACCGGTCGGCTTCCCGGTGAAGGCGTGGTGCTCTCAGACCAGACTCGCAAGACTGCCATGATCGCCGTCCAGGGCCCGCTCGCCGTTGCTGTCGTGACCGGGCTCTGCCCGGCCGACGAGGCGGGGGAAATTTCTGCCCTGAAGAACTACCGGGCTCGTTCGGCTCGGGTCGCCGGCCGGCCCGCCGAGGTGAGCCGGACCGGCTACACCGGTGAAGACGGCCTCGAACTCGTGGTGGCGGCGGCCGATGCCCTGGCCGTCTGGGAGGCGATTCTGGCGGCCGGACAGAGCCAGGGCTTGCGGCCCTGTGGCCTCGGCAGCCGCGACACGCTTCGGCTCGAGGCCGGCATGCCACTTTACGGCCACGAGCTCCTGGCCGACAGCGATCCGTTCGCCCTCGGCCTGGGCTTCGCGGTGAACCTCACACACTCCGACGGCTCGCCGCGGAGCTTCCCAGGGGCGGAACCACTCCGCCAACTGCAGGCCAAGCCGGCCGGGACAGTCCGCGTGGGTCTGGTGTTGATGGGGAAGCGGGCGGCCCGCGCGGGAGCCGTCGTGACCCACCCGGGTGAGCCTGGGTCGGTCGTGGGCGGGGTGACCAGCGGCAGCTATTGCCCCACCCTCGACGCGGCTGCCGCGATGGCGATCATTCACCACGACCTGGCCACCGAAGGGACTGTTCTCGACGTTTTGATTCGCGAGGATGCCTGCCCAGCCCGCGTGGCTCCCCTGCCCTTGTACCGCCGTCCCGCGCTCCGAACCTGACCCGATCCGCTATCCTAGAACCATCGAGCCCGCCCCTTCGCAGGGCATGCGGGACGATGAATGACTGATCCCTTCCCGAACCTTCGGAGTGCGCGATGTCCGCGGAATTGAAGTTCGCCAAGACCCACGAATGGATCCGACCCGACGACGGGGGAGCGGCCACTGTCGGCATCTCCGCCTATGCGGTCGAGGCGCTGACCGACCTCGTCTTCATGCAACTGCCCGCGGTGGGCCGAAGGGTGAAGGCCGGCGAATCGATCGGTGAGATCGAGAGCGTGAAGGCTGTCAGCGACTTTTACGCCCCGGTTTCTGGCGAGATCATCGAGGTCAATGCTGCGTTGCCGGCCGAGCTCGAAACCCTGGGCAAGGATCCCTACGGCGCTGGCTGGCTGGTTCGGATCCGACCCGACGACCCGGCTGAAATGATCGGACTGCTTGATGCGGCCGCCTACGAGGCGGTGGTAAAGAGCCAGCCCCACTGAGCGTTCTGATGTTTCTGCGTGTCGCTCAGCCAGTCGCAACCCGCGGGTGTCTATCGTGAGCGGCCTCGTCGTCTGGTGGGATCCGCCTGCCTCTGGCCCGGAAAACATGGCTGCCGACGAGCTGCTCGCGGCCGAGTCAGTTCGCCAAGGACGAGCCTTGGTGCGGCTCTACGGCTGGACGGAGCCAACGGTCTCACTGGGTGGATTCCAACGACTGGCCGACGCCCGGCAATCGGCCGCCATCGCCGGCCTGCCGCTCGTCCGTCGGCCGAGCGGCGGCGGGGCCATCGTCCACGGCACTGACCTTACCTACGCCGTGGCTGTGCCCCGCGGGCATCCCTGGGGAGGCGACCCCCAGGTGCTCTACGACGCTTTTCACAATGCTCTCGCGGGCCTGCTCCAGGAGCACGGAATCGCTGCCCGGCTGCATCCCGGCCGAGACCGCGGGGCGGGTGACGAAACCAAGTTGCTCTGTTTCGATCGGCGGGCCCGCGGGGATCTCGTGATCGAGGCCGAAGGTCAGCCCGACGGCCACAAAATCCTGGGAAGTGCCCAACGGCGGCTCCAAGCCGCCGTGCTCCAGCATGGCAGCCTGCTCGAGCGATCGCTCCCCCACCTACCCGACGACGCTCGGCATCCCGGGCTCTATGACCACGGCCCCCCACCCACCCTAGGCGCTGGCCGCAGCCTGGTGGAAGCCTGGCTGACGCGGGTGGCTGGAATCGCGGCCGGTTCTGCAATGTCCCAGGGCACACGCCCTCCCTGGCCTGTTTCCAATTTCGCGAGCGAGCGAAATCCCGGAATTTTTCCCAGCCCGCAGTCATCGCAGCCTGCCGCGGCCGACGAGGAAAGAAGTCTGCTCATCTTTCGGGAGGAATCCTTCATCGACAGCCATGCCCACGAAATTGAGGGAGTGGCCGACCGGTTTCGGAGTGCCGCCTGGCTGGCTCGACGCTGAGGACACGTTTCCGTTGCTGGCTTTCCGCGGGCTGCACTTGGTAGACTCTTTCGTGGTCTCGCAGTCAGCCCGGGTTCGAAGCGTGTGCCTGTCTGCCGATGGGGGCCAATCCGCTGGTGCCTAGCGAATTCGTATGGTTACGAAGCTCATCGTCGCGTCGGGTAAGAGCGCCGGACGCAGCATTGCCATCAAGCGAAACAAACTGTTGATCGGTCGGGCTGAGGAGTGTGATATCCGCCCCTTGAGCGAGGAGGTCAGCCGCCGTCACTGTGCTGTGATCGTGGGGCCGGCGGATGTCTGGGTTCAGGACCTCGGCAGCCGCAACGGTACGTTCCTCAATGACCAGCGGATCGAGGCCAAGACCAAACTCGCCGACGGCGATCTGATCCGGGTCGGCTCGCTCGAATTGAAGGTGTCGTGCACTTCGCCCGCGGTCAAGCAGGAGGGGGCCGAGGACGACGTCTCCCGGTGGCTGATGGATGACGAGGCGAACGCCGGCACATCCAACACCACCCGCACGCTCCCCGTCGCTGACGCGACAGACGGCTCCTTCATCGGCGGCATGGTGACCACCCCGACGGAGTCGACCGAGGCCGCTGAGGCTTCCGACACCAGTTCCTCATCACTTGCCGAACTCAAGGCCCTCAAGGACAAGCCGGGCACGCTCCCTGCGGCCGTGGCGAAGAAAAGCGACTCCTCGCGAGACGCAGCCGCCGAGGCGCTCAAGAAATTCTTTGACCGAAAGTGATGGTCGTGACGGTCGGGAAAGACATACCGGCCCGCCGACCGGTTTTTTCGGCGAGGTTTCGCTCGCCGGCACCGCTTACGCTGCCGGCATGGGTCATGCTTCCGGCAGAGTCTTCCACCCGACTCACTCCAGCCGCCGTTCTTCGAGAAACAATCCCATGTCTGCAACCCTCGCCAAGACTTCCCCTATCGTCCGCCGCTCCGCCCCCGCCACCGCCAGCCGCGCCGGCAGCACCCGCCACGGCCGCCGCCGGCTCATCGATCCCGCCACCTGCGAGCGGGAGTATCTGCCCGAAGAAGTCGAGTTTATGCAGGCGCTCGATCACTACAAGCGAACCAGCGGCCGGATGTTTCCCACCTGCAGCGAAGTGCTCGCCGTGCTCAAGAGCCTGGGTTACCACCGCGGCTGAGCCGGAAAAACCCGCCGGGCCGGGCTTGCCGTGGGTAGGGCGGGGCCGATACCCTCCCCGACCGCTATGGCGATCCAGAGCGAAAGGCCGCCTGGGTGTGGCCGCTGAGCGGAGCCCTGACCGCGTGCTGATCCGAGCTGCCATCCTGCTTCTGAGCCTCACCGCTGCCGGCTGCGGCGGTATGGGTCGCAACGATTCGTCCCAAGGAGTGCAGCTCTATCAGCAGGGCAATTACCTCGGCGCAGTCAACCACTTCCAGCAGGCACTCGCCCGCCAGCCTGGCAATCCCGACTGCTTTTACAACCTCGGCGCTACCTACCACCAGCAGGCGAAGGTGTTTGGCAGCACGCCCGACCGGCAGGTGGCCGAGCAGTATTACCACCTCTGCCTGGCCAGGAATCCGAACCACGAGGCCTGCCAGCGGGCTCTCGCCGTGCTGCTCGTGGAGGAAAACCGGTCGGACGAGGCGATTGCGGGGCTCCAGCAGTGGGCCGCCAGCCAGCCGACCAACCCACAGCCCCACATCGAACTGGCCCGGCTTGCCGAAGAGCATGGTGACGTCCGCGCGGCGGAAAACCAGCTGCTCGACTCGCTTGCGATCGACCCGAACAACCCGCGAGCCCTCGTGGCCCTCGGCCAACTCCGGGAGGCTGCCGGGGATCCTTCCCAGGCGCTGGTCGACTACAGCCGGGCCCTGGCCGCCGACCCCCAGCAGCCGGTCGTGGCGGCCCGTGTGGCAGCGATCCAATCAGCCGAGGCGGCCGCAATCCGGACCGCGGCCCTGCCGCCGCCGACCGGGATGCCCGTCGGCTCACTGCCGCCCGGCGTCCAGCCGATGCCGCCAGGAATGCCAGCCCGTTGACCGCATTCCACGAGCCTCCTATCCTGCCAACGAATCCCTGCTTCCCGGTACATCCCCATGATCGACCGAGTTTTCAACTTTTCGCCGGGCCCAGCCGTGCTGCCCGTGTCGGTACTGGAGCAGGCCCGCGATGAGATGCTGGCCCTGCCCGGGGTCGGGATGTCTGTGCTGGAAATCAGCCATCGCAGCCCGGCCTTTGACCAAATCTTGGCCGACACGATCGCGGGGCTGCGGCACTTGCTGAGTATCGGTGCCGACTACGAAGTCGTGTTTCTTCAAGGGGGTGCGAGCCTTCAATTTTCGATGGTGCCAATGAACCTGTTGCGGGGCTCGAGCCAGCAGGCCGACTACGTCGTCACCGGCACCTGGGGCGTGACCGGGGCCCGAGAGGCCCGCGGTGAGGGGGGCGTGCACGTGGCCTGGGATGGCGGGAAGTCCAACTACGACCGGCTCCCTGCCGATGGCGAGATCAGGCTTTCCGACCGCCCCGCCTACGTGCATCTCACGAGCAACGAGACCATTCAGGGGGTGCAGTGGAAGCGGCTCCCGGATCTCGGCGACGCCCCGCTGGTCTGCGACTACTCCAGTGATTTCCTCTCACGGCCGATCGACGTCTCGCGGCATGGCCTGATTTATGCCTGTGCACAGAAAAATGCGGGCATTGCCGGGGTCACTGTCGCCATCATCCGCAAGGATCTGCTGGAGCGGTCGGCCGACTCGCTGCCGAAAATGCTCGACTACCGCACCTACGTCGAGGCCGGCTCCCGCCCCAACACACCCCCGGTGTTTGCGATTTACATCCTTGGCCTCGTCTGCCGCTGGATTCGCGACACAATGGGCGGCCTGACCGGCATGGCAGCCCATAATGCTGCCAAGGCCAAATTGCTCTATGACGTGCTCGACAACTCGACCGGCTTCTATGCCGGCCATGCCTTGCCCGATTGCCGCTCCGACATGAACGTAACCTTTCGGCTGCCGAGCGAGTCGCTGGAGCAGGAATTCGCGGCCACGGCGGCCGCCCGGGGACTCGTCGACCTCAAGGGCCATCGTTCGGTCGGCGGGATTCGAGCGAGCATCTACAATGCCATGCCAGTTGCCGGTGTCGAGGCACTGCGGGACCACATGCTGGCCTTCATGAAATCGGCGGCAGTCCCTCGGGCTGACGGCTGATCCACCCGCCGGGGACACCGGCGTTTCTCGGAGCCTTCCCCGATGACCTCGATCATTGTCCTCGACAAACTCAGCCCCGACGGCCTGGCCATCCTCGATGCCGCCAGCAAGCAGGGCATCAGCTACGAGGTGGCCGTCGGCCTCAAAGATGATGCCCTGCGCGAGGCCCTCGCCCGCCATGATGGCGCGATCTGCCGCAGCGGCGTGAAGATCGATGCTTCAGCGCTTGCCGGGAACACCCGCCTGCGGGCAATCGTGCGGGCTGGCGTGGGCACCGACAACATCGACAAGGACGCGGCCACGCGGCAGGGCATCGTGGTGATGAACACTCCGGCCGGCAACACCGTGAGCACTGCCGAGCATGCCTTCGCCCTGCTGCTGGGACTGTCCCGGAATGTAGCGGCTGCCGATGCCAGCCTCCGCGGGCATGCCTGGGATCGCAACAAGTTCATGGGAGTGCAATTGGCCGGCAAGACCCTGGGCGTGGTCGGGCTGGGACGGATCGGCCAGGCAGTCGCAGCTCGGGCCCGGGCCTTTGAAATGCAGATCATGGGCTTTGATCCGTTTCTCTCTCCCGACCGGGCGGCCGATCTGGGCATCGAACTGTTCGAGAACGTCCGGGCGATGTTGCCGCACGTCGATTATCTCACCGTCCACACACCGCTCACCGATGAAACCAAGCACCTCATCGGCATGCCCGAACTCGACCTGCTCAAGCCCGGCGTCCGCCTGATCAACTGCGCCCGCGGCGGCATCTACGACGAACGGGCGCTGGTCGCCGGCCTGGAGCGGGGCGTGATCGGCGGCGTCGCCCTTGATGTCTTCGAGCAGGAACCTTGCATCGACAGTCCGCTGTTTGGGATGCCGGGCGTGCTCGTGACACCCCATTTGGGAGCGAGCACGGAAGAGGCCCAATCGCAGGTGGCTGTGGAAGGAGTGGGCCTATTGGTCGATTTCCTGACCACCGGAGCCATTCGGCATTCGGTGAACGCCTCTCCGATCGACCAGGCCACCCTGGAGAGCGTGCGGGGCTTCCTCGATCTAGCCTGGCGGCTCGGGCTGCTCGTGTCGCAACTCGACTCTGGCCAGCCCCGATCCTGCTCAATCGCATATCGCGGTGAGATCGCCGGTCGTAACACCAAACTCGTCACTGCCGCGTTCGCGGCGGGTCTGCTCGAGGGCGTCACGGAAGACGTCAACATCGTCAACGCCGAAGTGCTGCTCCGAGACCGTGGGATCGAACTGGTGGAGCAAAGCCGCACCGATCCAGGAGCTTTCAGTTCCGTCGTGGCGGTCGATCTCGTCTCTGGTGACCAGGTGCACCGGGCCGCCGGAACTCTGTTTGGCCACTCGATGCCTCGGCTGGTGCAACTCGAGGGTCACCGACTGGAGGCCTATCTCGACGGCATTTTGCTCGTCTTTACGCACCAGGACGTGCCGGGAATTATCGGCCGTGTCGGCTCGACTTTCGGCGAGGCAGGAATCAACATCGCCCAAATGACGGTTGGCCGGGCCGCACCGGGAGGCGATGCGATCGGCGTGCTGAACCTCGATCAGGAGCCCTCCGCCAGGGCCCTCGAGGCCGTGCTTGCCTGCCCCGGGATTCGTTCGGCTCGGGTGGTAAAATTACCTTCGGCCGGCTGCCTGCCTCCCTGGCTGATCGGGTCGACCCAGGCGAATCGGGCCGCACGTGACCGGATCGCCTAAGTGCAGGTCAAGCGGCTGATCGTGCCAAATCGACCGTGCGGGGTGCTGCGCTGTGGCGTGGCTACCCACGGTTTGACGCCTCCCCTGACGGCTCGCACAATGCCAGGAGCAGTTTTTCTGCCAAGGGGTTTTTCCGCCAAGGGGTTTTTCCGCGTGAAGTATTCCGCCGCCTGCACCGGGGCCATTGTGCTTGCGATGGCATCGGCAACGGCCGCTCGGGCAGAAACCGCAGCCGACGTCTCCACCCGTCGGCTGCTCGAAGCCCTTGATGTGCGGGAGATGCCCGATGTCACCCTGGCCGTGCTGGACCGGGTGAGCCACGATGGAACCGCCTCGGCGGAACTCCGTCGGGAGGTTCCGTTTCGCCGCTCGGCGGCCCTGGTCGCCATCAGCCGCCGGGAGGCCGACGGGGACAAACGGGCGGCCCTGCTCGACTCGGCGCAGGCAGCCCTGGATCAGTTTCTCGGCTCGGGAACTCCCGACGACCGGCAGGCGATCGCCGCCTTCACCCAGAAGGGAACACTCCTGGTCGAGCGGGGCCGGGCCAAGGCCGAGCAGGCCTCGCGACCCGGTACCGACACAGATCGGCTCCGAAGCGAAGCGGTGCGGTTTTTTGACGAAGGTATCTCGGCCCTGAAGGGCAGGGTCAAACCCGGGGAGCCGATTCTTGAGGTCACGAACGCCGAAGATGCCGTGGTCAAACTGCTGCGGGACGTCAACGCCCAGATTGATGCGATCAAGGGTGAGCCGGCCGGGGAGACGAAGCTCGTTGCCGAGGGAGAGGACAAGGCCAGGCCGAAGCCCAAGCCCAAACGGCCCACCAGCCAGCAGCGGCAGGACCAGGCCCGGACGCTCAAGACCCTTGCCGCAGACCAGGAGTCGCTCCGGGCAAAACTCATCCAAACCCGGCTCCTTGTAGCCGATGCAGTCTTCAAAAAGGCCGCCATCCATCAGCCCAAGTCGGACAAGTGGACGCAGTCGATCGCAGAATCCACCGGACTCTACAAGCAGATCGCCGACAAGTATCCGATGATGGGTGGCGGGCTGCTGGCCCGCTGTTATGAGGGTCGCAACGAGGCCCTGCTCGGTCACTGGAAGCAGGCCCGCGAGGTGCTGGCTCCGGTGACCGTGCTCGACCCCGATTCGCCTTTCAAGGTGACGCTGCGGGCCAAGGCGGTCAACACCGTGCTTGAGTGTCTGCTCGCCGAGCAAAACTACGATGGCTTTCAGGACGTCGAACGGGACTTTGCCTTGAGCGATCTGACCCGGCTCCGGGGCAGTCGACTCGACGCCGATTGGCTGGGGCTCAAGTATCGTGCTGCGGCTATCCTCGATGCCCGAGCTTCGAGCCTCGACGAAAAGGATCCCCGGACCAGGGATGAGCGAAACCGGCTTCTGGCAGACGCCCGCCGACTTGCCGCGGAGGTGGCCCGGGCGAATGCCGACTTCGCGACCGAAGCCCGCAGCCTCGCCGCACGGCTCGGCAAAACCGTCGCCGAGGGGGGCCAGACCTTCGCCTCGGCTGTGGACCTTGCCAAGCAGTCACTGGGCCTGATGCAGGCGAGCCTGGCGGAGGCCAAAGCTGCGGTGGCAGACGAGGCCAAGGCTGAAGCCGCCCGAGCCGCGGCGGGATTGGCCCGCGAGACGGCCGTTGGTGGCCTGCGGGAGGCGCTCGCCCTGGCGGGAGCCGCTGATCCTCTGGCCATCTCACCCACGCTGCCCTACGACGTCACCATCGACGGGGTCAACGAGGCCCGCTACCTGCTTGCCTACCTCCTCTACGAAGGCCAAGACTTCGAACAAGCCGCCCAGCTCGGTCGGTTTCTGACCGAACGCTACCCCAACGCCAAAGGGAGCCGCCAGGCAGCCCGGATTGCACTCGCCGCCTGGCAGCACCAGGCCCAGCGGGCCGAGGGAGCGGCGGCCGACGCCGCCCGGAAACAGGCCGTCGAGTTGGCCGCGATCATGATGCGGACCTGGCCGGCCGAGGCCGAGACCGCCGACGCCGCGGCTGTGGCGATCGCTGCTTTCAGCGCTGACCACGATGCCGAGTCGATCTCCGAACTGCTCGCTACCGTCAGCGCCTCACCGCGGCGGGCGGAGATTCTGCTCCGGGGTGGATCGGCGCTGTGGCGCGAGGTGCAACTGGCCCGCCGACTCGCCCCAGGTGACCGGCCCGCCGACAACAGGCTCGCCAACTGGAAGGCAACTGCCGCGCAGGCTCTTACAGCGGGGCTTGCAGACCTCGGGGAGTTTGCCGTCCTGCCCGCCCCACCGCTCGGCGGGCTGGTGGCGGCCGGGGCAATCGCTCGCGGCCAGATCGCGCTCGACGCGGCCGACCCAGCGGAGGCGATGGCAATACTCCAACATCCAGTCTACGGCCCCTGGACTCTGGCCGGCGGCCCGAAGCCTGCGCTTGCCTCCGGCAGTGTTACCGAGGCCGCTCTGACACTTTGCCTACTCGTGTTCATCCAAACTGATAACTTCACGCGGGCCCAGGAGGCCATGAAGCGGCTCGAGGATGTCGCCGGCACGGGAGCGGCAGCGTCGGAGAAACTGGCTGGCATGTATCTCACGATGGGCCGCGATCTTCAGGGGCAGCTTGACAGTCTGGCGGGCGAGGCGGCTGAGGGAAACGCGGCGAGTCGCGACCGTGCCCGAAAGATCCTCCAGGGATTTACCGGTTTTCTCGATGCCGTGGCCGAGCGCGATCCCAAGACCTCTTCGCAGATCTGGGTGGCCACCACCTACCTCGCCCTCGGCTCGGGCGCGGGCACCGGCGCGGTGGTGCCAAAGACTGATGCCGACGGCTACCTCCGTCAAGCTGCCGAAGCCTACGGCAGGCTGCTCGCGAAAACGGGCGATCCCGACGTCACTCGGTTCGAGCCCTCGATCCGGCTTCAACTCGCCACCATCCAGCGCAGGCTTGGCAATTGGCAAGAAGCCCGCGGGCAGCTTGACTGGATGCTTGCCGATCCCGGCCGGCGGAACTCGCTCGAGGTTCAGGTGGTGTCAGCCGAGGTGCTCACCGGGGCGGCTGCCGCTGCCGCCAGTTCCGGGGATTCGGCCGCAGCCGACCGGCTCTTTCACGAGGCGGCGGTGGGCGACAAGGCGGCAGGCATCTGGGGCTGGGCGCAGATCGCCAACCGGCTCGAACGGCAGGGAATCTCAGCCACCGATGATCGCACCACTGCCTCTCGCAGCGGGTTTTTCGAGGCCCGACTGCAACTGGTGGAGTGCCTGGTGGGTCGGGCCCGGCTGCCAGGCGTTGCGGCCGACACCAAGCAGAAGCGGCTGAGCACGGCGGAGACGGTGATCTCCATGACTAGTAAACTCCACCCGGACCTGGGTGGCGAGATCTTTGCAAGGCGGTTTGAGCGGCTTCGGCAAGACCTCGAGCAGGAGTGAGTAGGGAGATGCGAGACTGCTTTCGGCCGTTTTTGATCCCAGCCATCTTTTCTGCACCCGGCAGTCGATCGGTTGTCGAAGTCAGGTCTGGCCAGCCGAGATTTCAGGTCTTGCGACCCGCCTTCGCCGCGGCTCTGGCATTCATATGGGTGGGCCAGGCCATGGCGGCCGACACCGTCGTTCTCAGCAATGGCGATGAATTGACCGGGTCGGTCTTCAGCCTCGCCCCCGATGCTATCGAGATCGAGGCTGAGGATGGCGTGCAGAAACTGAGCGTGGTGGACTACCGAACGATCATCTTCGATGGTGAACCGGCGGAACTCAGCGAGGCCCGCCGGCAGCTCGAGGCAGGGAAGCCCCAGACCGCCCGGGATAGGCTCGCCGATATTTCCACCGCGGAGCTTGCCGATTTGGATCGCCGGATCCGGGACGAGCATGTGTATCTATCCATTCTGGCTGCCGCACAGGCGGCATCCCCGCAGGAGGCCCGCACCGCAACGGCCGCCCTGGCCACCTACCTCGAGACCAATCCCCGCAGCCATCACACCTACCCGGCTCGTGAAGCCCTCGGGAACATGCTTGCGGCTCAGGGGCACAGCGAGGAGGCTGCCGCGGCCTATCGTGAACTCGATCGCGGCCCCCCGGCACTGCGGGTTCGGTCTGCCGCCGCCCAGGGCCGGCTCCTCGCCGCAGGCGGCAAGCCTGACGAGGCGATCCGCAGATTTCAGGCCGCCGGGGCGATCGCGACGGAACCCGCAGACGTGGCCAGCACCGCGCAAAAGCAGGAGGCTGCCCTGGGGCTGGCTCGCTGCCTGGCCACAGTTGGCAAACCAGCCGAAGCCACCAGCGCCGTGCGTACGCTGATCGCCGCCGCAGATCCTGCCGACGAGGGCCTGCTTGCGGCTGCCTTCACCACCCTCGGCGTCTGCCAGCGGGCTGGCGGCACGGACGAAGATGCTCTGATCTCCTTTTTGACTGTTGACCTCGTCTACAACAGCCGAGCCGAGGCCCGAGCCGAGTCGCTGGCAAATTTGGTGCAGCTCTGGGAAGCCACCAACCACCCTGAGCGGGCCCGGGCTGCCCGGGCCGTGCTGGTCGAGTCGTTCCCAGAGAGCCCCTGGGCAAAAAACCTCATCAAGCCCGAAGGCTAGTGCGCATCTAAGATAGCTGGAGCGACGATTGGGCAGACTGAGCAGGGGAGGCGATGGGGTCGGCAAACGCTCGCGGAGCATGAGGGCGTATCCTCGCCCGCGACGCGACT
>ERZ889217.549-NODE-549-length-22167-cov-43.602116_pt1 | contig 22167 bp, 19 predicted proteins | sample MGYA00521098_ERZ889217 | MGnify/ENA primary metagenome ERZ889217 (study PRJEB32303, sample SAMEA104408613) | aquatic metagenome | biome: Brackish water; feature: Pelagic; material: water | place: Baltic Sea | collected 2014-06-10T22:04:00 | depth 2,362 m ... | reverse complement strand
TGTTCTTGCCAACAGTTGGTCACGCAATCGCGTTCATCAACGAACTGCAATGGCCAGAAATGGTCGGCCTCAACCCAGAGTTCGCCCACGAAACAATGAGTGGCCTCAACTTCACACATGCAGTTGCGCAAACTTTGTGGCACGACAAGTTGTTTCACATCGACCTCAACGCACAACGCATCGGCAAGTTCGACCAAGACTTCAGATTCGGCAGCGAAGGCATCCGCGATGCGTTCTACCTCGTCAAACTTCTCGAAGATTCAAAGTGGGACGGCATGTTGCACTTCGATGCCCACGCCTACCGCACCGAAAATGCCGAAGGCGTCTGGGACTTCGCTCGTGGTTGCATGCGCACCTATTTGATCTTGGCCGAGAAGTCGCGCCAGTTCAAACAAGACAAAGAAATTCAAGCGGCGCTCAAAGCAGCAATGTTCGACAAACTCGCCGAACCAACATCACCTGATGGTTTCGGCGCAGACGCACTTCACACTTTGCGCACCGGCACATTCGACGTCAAAGCCCTCGGCGAACGTGGTTACGCTCACGAGCGCCTCGACCAACTCGTCACAGAACTGCTACTCGGCGTCAGATAACCAATGCCGGTTGTTATCGGCGTTGATTCATCAACGCAGTCAACAAAAGTAGAGCTCCGCGATCTTGATTCAGGCGAATTAGTTTCAACCGGTCGTGCCGCACACCCAGATACTGGCGCGGCCCCGCTAAGCGAAACCAACCCAAACGAGTGGCTCAAGGCGTTCAACACCGCACTAGAAACCGCGACAGCCAACAAAGCTCAAACAAAGTTTGCCGCGATTTCGGTTGCTGGCCAGCAGCACGGCCTTGTCACACTCGATCGCGACCACAATGTCGTTCGCAACGCCAAACTTTGGAACGACACCCAATCAGCGCCAGACGCCCAGTGGTGCGTCGATCAACGCGGCGCAGCTTGGTGGGCAGAGCACGTCGGCAGCGTGCCCGTCGCAAGTTTCACCGTCACCAAACTTTCATGGATCAAACGACTCGAACCACAAAACTGGTCGCGAACAACGCGTGTCTGTCTTCCGCACGATTATCTCTCTTGGCAACTTCGTGGTGGCGGCGCTAATGAGATAACTACCGATCGCGGCGATGCATCAGGCACTGGCTATTGGTCGGCAAAAACAAACGAATACGACAACGAAGTTCTCAAAATAATCGACTCAAAGCGTGACTGGTCAACTGCGCTGCCACGCGTCGCTTCACCACTCGAACAAACCGGCACTTGGCAAGATGCAGTCGTCGGTTGCGGCACGGGTGACAATATGGCAGGTGCGCTCGGCATCGGGCTACAACCTGGTGACGTCGCAATCTCGCTCGGCACTTCGGGCACCGTTTATGCGGTCAGTGCCACACCGACCAATGATCCATCTGCAGCAGTCGCGGGTTTTGCCGACGCAACCGGCGCCTATCTTCCACTTGTGTGCACCTTGAACGCGACAAAAGTTTTTGACAAGTTCGCGAGTGTCCTTAATTGCGATCTTCCACAATTCGGCGAACTCGCCCTAGGTTCTGAATGTGGCGCCAACGACCTGGTGTTGTTGCCCTATCTCGACGGCGAGCGCACGCCGAATCTTCCAAATGCGCGAGCAACCATTGTCGGCTTAAACGGCAATCACACTCGCAACGATCTCGCACGAGCAGCCATTGAGGGTGTTGTTTGTGGGCTATTAGATGGCCTGACCGCTATCAATAACTGTGGCGTCAATACAAACGGTCGCATCTTTTTGCTCGGTGGCGGCGCGCAATCAAAAGCAGTTTGCCAAATCGTTGCCGATCTAATCAATCGCGAAGTTCATGTGCTCAACGAACCCGAAATTGTTGCTCTCGGCGCAGCGCGTCAAGCGGCGGCAACACTCACTGGCAAGTGGCCCGCTTGGCAAGCATCATCAAAAATTGCAGCACAACCAATTGCAACTGCTGCACAAAGCACTGCAACCCGCGAGCAATTCGCTGCCGCAAGATTAAAAAACTTCGGCGTTTAAATTTTTTGGCTAGTTGATTTACTAGCCAACAATTTCACTGGTCTTTACAACGCGACCTTCGCGAACAGACTTCCAGGCGGCGAGCCCAGCCACAAGCGACGCTCGCCCATCTGCACCAGTGACAACTGGTTGAATCTTGCCTGTTGCTACTCCCATGAACTCGTTCCACTCGGCGATGTATGCAGGTATGTAGCGATCTAAGAAGAAATACGGCATCTTTGCCAACTGCGTGCCATTTTCGTTTCTTGAAATCGTGCTCGTCATCAATGGATTTTCTGACGCAGTCATACCTTTTGACCCGAAGACTTCTACGCGTTGGTCGTAGCCATAAACAGCCTGGCGCGAGTTGTCAATCATCGTGATCGCGCCATTGGCGTGCTGCAACATGATCGCCACAGTGTCTAGGTCACCGATTTCGGCAAACTCAGGCACGATGCGCACAGCACCAGTCGCATAGACCGAGACGATTTCGCTGCCGACCACATATCGAGCCATATCAAAATCGTGAATCGTCATATCAATGAAGATGCCGCCTGAAACTTTTGCATATGCAACTGGTGGTGGCGCCGGGTCGCGACTAGTGATTCGCGCAATATGCACATCGCCCACCACACCGTTAGCCACACTGTCGCGCACTGACCTGTGCGTTGGGTCGTAGCGTCGATTAAAGCCGAGCATCAACGGCGTTTTGCTGTCGCTGATTGCTTTCAGCGCGCGATCAGTTTCGGTTAACGAAAGCGAAATCGGCTTTTCACAAAAAACTGGTTTCTTATACTTCGACGCCATTATCAATACTTCAACGTGTGTGTCAGTCGAAGTGCAGATCGCTATTGCGTTCACATCGGCTGAAGACATCAAAGACTCAGGGTCAGAAAACTGCTGACAACCAAATTTGGTCGCTACTTTTTGAGCTGACTCACTAATCACGTCATATACGCCAGCCAAATGGGCACCTTCAATGCGCTGAGCAATCAACTCGGCATGCATCACGCCGATGCGACCGCAGCCCAATACGCCAATACCAATGCTTTTGTTGCTACTCATGGCCAGACTTCTCCTAATTTTGGTTTAGATGGCGAGCCAGCGCCGACCACCGATTGGTCAAAGTCTATTACTGCGCCCGTCATCAGCCCAGACTCGTCCGACAACAAAAACATAATTGTTCGAGCAAGTTCGTCGGGTTTTATCAATCGACCCAGAGGCTGTTCGCTTTCTGCTTTTTGTAGCCAGCCATCTTGTGCGTTGTGCCACTTTCGCTGAGTCGCATCTTCTGTCGGCGTATCCATCCAGCCTGGGTTCAATAAGTTCACGCGAATGCGATCGCGCATCAACGAATAAGCACAGTTGCGGGTCAATGTGTGCAGTGCACCTTTCGAAATCGCATAGTGCGTCAAGTTCACATCACCGCCATAACCAGTAACACTGCCGATGTTGACAACAGCGCCAGCAACACCTTCGCGCTTCATAATCTTGGCGCAACCTTGAATCAACATAAAGGGTGCGCGCACATTAACTGCCATCATCGTGTCGAACATCTCAGGCGTCGTATTCCAGACGCTGCCACGCGATGTCTCAGCCGCCGAATTAAGCAAACCGTGCACGACACCAAAAGCTTTGTCGACTGTTTCAACTATTCGCGCTGGCTCGTCAGGTTTCGCTAAATCAGCCGAGATAAAAATCGTCTTGGTGCCAAGACTTGTTAATTCTTTTGCCAAAGCCTCACCCGTTTTGGTGTCACGGCCAACGAGAGCCAAACCCGCAGCACCACGTTCGACTGCCAGTCGAGCCACGCACTCGCCAACGCCACGCGATGCACCACTCAATAACAACACTTTTCCGTGCAGGCTAGAAAAACTTGGTGTTGATTCGCTCATAAATTTTGCTTACCAGCCGATTCGTTGTTTCTTTTTGCCTTCCCGCATTTCATCGCCTGCCTTGAGCACTTCTTTGCGATGACTCGTTGTCGGCACGCCAACTTCCCAGAACGAACCGCCCTCGGTCCAGTCGTTTGAACTTGTCTTAATCACGATGACATGAGTGCGATCTGATTTGCGAGCGCGACTGAAAGCCGCTTCTAGGTCATCGATTGAGCCAACAGTTTCTGCAATCGCCCCCATTGATTCGGCATGCTTGGCAAAGTCGACGTAAACAAGATTTTGCACGTCGCAATCAACGATCTGATTATTAAACGGCACACCACCTTGGTTGACCTGCAATCTATTTATCACGGCGTATCCACCGTTGTCGCAGACAACCACGATCAACTTGTGCCCATAAAGCACAGAACTATAAATATCGCTGTTCATCATCATGTATGAACCATCGCCGACGAACGAGATCACTTCGCGATTCGGCATCGCCATTTTGGCTCCCCATGCACCAGAAAGTTCATATCCCATACATGAGAACCCGTACTCGCAGTCAAACGAGTCGATACTTTTGGCTCGCCATCCATTGTTCAGTTCGCCCGGAAACCCACCCGCAGCAGTGAGCGCATAGTCGCCAACCTGGGCCAAGCGATCGGCAACGCCAACAACTTGCGCATAGGTCGCAAGCTTGCTTGAATCTTTTTTTGCGATGCCATCTATATACGAGTGATACTTGGCCACCTCTGACTGAGCAAGTTTTGACCACGAGTCGTCAGCGCGCCAATTTGCAAGAGCCACAGTCATTTCTTCAAGCGTCACGCTCACGTCAGCCACTACAGGCAATGAGCGATGCTTCACAGCATCAAACCGCGCCGTGTTCACGCCGATGAACTTTGTCTGCTCGTTGCTAAATATCGTCCACGAACCCGTAGTGAAATCTTGCAGGCGTGTGCCGAGAGCCAAAACAACATCTGCTTGCCCAGCCAAAGTATTTGCTGACTCACAACCAGTCACGCCGACTGGGCCAGCGTTCAAAGGATGAGCAGCCAGCAGCGATGCCTTACCCGCAACAGTTTCAACAACCGGAATATTGTGCTTGGTCGCAAATTCGGCTAACTGCTTTTCGGCAAGCGAATAATGAACCCCACCGCCACAAATAATCAACGGACGTTTCGCTTGTTTAAGCGTCTTGATTGCACGCTCAAGTTCACTCGCATCGGCACGGGGTCGCAATATCGTGTGCACCACTTCGTCAAAAAACACTTCCGGAAAATCAAAACTCTGTGCTTGCACGTCTTGAGGCAAACTTATAAATGCTGGCCCACAAGTTGCAGGGTCAAGCATCGTTGACACGGCATGGGGCAAAGATTGCAACAGTTGCTCGGGGGCAACAATGCGATCCCAATATCGCACCACAGGCTTGAAAGCGTCGTTCACCGTTATCGATGGGTCTGAAAATGTCTCCGCTTGTTGCAAAACCGGATCAGGAATTCGATGAACAAATGTGTCACCAGCCAAAAACAAAACTGGAAGTCGGTCAACATAAGCAACACCTGCAGCCGTCACCATATTCAACGCGCCTGGCCCAATCGACGAGGTCGCAACCATAATTTGCTGTCGACGCTTAGCCTTTGCAAAACCCACTGCAGCAAGTGCCATACCTTGTTCGTTCTGACCGCGATAAGTTTTAATTTTGTTGCGGTTTTCGTCAAGTGCGACACCAAGACTCGTCACATTGCCGTGACCGAAAATCGCCAATACTCCTGGAAACAATTGTTCTTGTCGCCCAGCAATCACAATTTTTTGAGCAACAAGAAACTTCACAAGCGCCTGCGCGGTTGTTAGGCGAATGGTTTTCATAGACGAACACTACGCGTTCGTATTAAACGCTGCCACGACTTTCTGAGCATCCGAATTTCCGTCGCTACCTAGGCAGCGTGAACGCGACCAGACATCAACTCAATCAGGCGCTCAAATGAAAGATCAGCCTTTTCAAACTGGCCCACTGATTGGCCGCGATTGAGAATCAAGAACCGATCGCCAACAGGCAATGCGTGCTGCGGGTTGTGAGTAATCAAAATCACGCCAAGGTTTCGCGCGGCCGCTGCTCTTACATAGCCCAACACTAAATCTGATTGACGCACGCCAAGCGCTGATGTCGGTTCGTCCAAAATAAGCACTCGTGCGCCGAAGTAAACAGCGCGCGCAATCGCCACACTTTGGCGTTCGCCACCAGAAAGCGTGCCGACAGGCTGATCAATATCGCGAACATCGATGCCCAACTTCGCCATTTCTTCTTTGGCTGTCTTTCGAGCGAACTTAGTGTCCAACAAATTGATCGGACCAAATCTACGAACAGGTTCAGAACCCAAAAAGAAGTTACGCCAAACCGACATCAAAGGTGCCATCGCCAAATCTTGATAAACAGTCGCGATACCTAATGCACGCGCCTCTCGTGGTGACTCGAACGCAACTTCGTGACCTTCAAATTTGTATTTTCCACCGCTTGGCTTATGTAGGCCAGAAATAATCTTGATGAAAGTTGATTTTCCGGCACCGTTGTCACCAAGCACGCACGTCACTTGACCGGCAATAACTTTCGTCGAGACATTCTGCAACGCTTTGACGTTGCCGAAGTCTTTGCTTACGTTTTCAAGTTCAAGAAGCGGAGATTTTTCGCTCATCGTTGTTCGTTCGCTTTCTTTCGTACGTAGTTGTTAACCAGAACCGCGACCAGCAAAACCGCACCCAAGAAGATGAAGCGACCGTCTTGGTTCCATTGCGCGGCCGGAATGCCGTTCTTTGACACAGCCATAATCAATGCACCCAGCGAAGCACCCACGACCGAGCCATATCCGCCAGTCATCAAGTTGCCACCAACCACCGCTGCAATGATGTATTCGAATTCTTGACCATCTCCTTGTTGCGCTTGCACCGAGTTCAGGCGCATCAAAATCATCGCCCCTACAAATGCACCCATCAGTGAAGTTGCCATAAATAGCGCTGTCTTCACTTTGTCAGCGGGCACACCAGTCGCCCGGGCAGCATCTTTGTTGCCACCAACCGCGAAAATCCAGTTGCCATACTTAGTTTTCGTCAAAACAAACGCGCCAACCGCCGTGAAGAACATCCACCAGAAAACCGACATTCGAAACACACCGTCAGACAGCAACAATCTGACGCTCAAGGCAATAGCGCCAACTACCACCCCAAGCAACACCATGCGACGACCGAGTTGATCTGCCGCTTCGTCGGCTTTTGTACGCGATCGATGCGACGCTTCTACAAGGGTTGTCGCCAAGGCAAGCGCCGAAGCGAGTAACAAACTGGTAAAAATTCCGCCCCTAAATCTTGGCGCGCTTGAATCGGCTCGCAGAGCAAATGCGACAAATACAAACGCCGCCGACATCAACACGCCGATATAGACAAACCACTTTGTCGATGACTTTCCAGCAGCGCGACGGGCTTGATAGAAGCAAGTTGCAGCGCCCACGCCGGCAACAGTTATCAAAACTGCGCGAACTGCTTGCACGGTCGTCAACTGAAACAGCGACACGATACCGATCAACGAGACAAGACAAATTAGTGGCAAACGAACAATTAGGCCGGCAATCACTTTGCCGCGCAGCTCAACGTCACCCCGCATGAACGAGCGAATTGTTATTGCAAGTGGCAGCGCTCCTGCTGCAATCGCCACTACAAACCTCATCCACAGTGGCATCCATTGCAACATCACGCGCTCTTCATTGCGGTCAAAGAGTTGCCCCGCAAAACCTGCAACAAATACGCCTAGCAGGCCAAATGCGAGAAACTTCTTTGATGCGTCGGGCAAAGAGCCGACCAATTTTTCGCGACCGTCAAATCTGGCCCTTGCATAAAACACGATCGCCACGACTGTGCCAATCAAGCCAACAACGCCAGCCAGTACATTGCCATTCACCGAATCGGTTCGATGCAGGGTAAGCACGCCGAAAATTGCAGCGGCTACACCAACAATTGCGATTAAAAAATCGGTATTTGATCGTTGCGCCCTGCGCACCAAAGCCTGCTCCATGAACCCAAGAATCATCAAGACAGCAAACAACAAACCGCCCACAAGAAAAATCACATCGCGATATTTCATATCCCCGAATTTGTTTTCGCCACCCAGCACAGCCTTAAAGAAGCCATAACCATGCGCTTCATCGACGTCTGAAACGTTTACGAGCGAGTTGATCCGCTTAGAAAAAACTAGGTTCGCACCTTTGATAATAAAAAACGAGCCGAGTGTCACGATGAAACTGGGCAGACCAGTTCTATTAACCAAAAATCCGTTCCACCAGCCCACACAACCCGCCAGCAAAAATGCTGCGGGTATACAAACCCAAAGTGAAATGCCGCCATCGGTGAAATACTTGGCCATCAACGCAATCGTCACACCGCTTGCGCCAGTCATAACACCGGCCGACAAGTCGAATTCGCCACCGATCATCAACAAAGAAACCGTTACGGCCATGATGCCGAGTGGCGCTGCGACATCTAAAAAGTTTGCAGTGCTACCGGCCGTGCCGAACTTGTCGCCGTTTCCCCAGAAGAATGCCCAAACAACTACTGCACCAATGAGTGCACCAATTTCAGGTGACACCAGAAGTCTCTTGATCGGCCCTCGATAGGTGATTCTTTCATCACCGGTTTTGGTTGGCGTCAGGCCATCAACTTCACTCACGCTCTTATCCCCCGAAAATTAATTAACTAACAAAAAATTATAAACACAAAGAAATCAAACCGGGTTGGTCCGCCCGCTCATCGAAGAACGGGCGGACCAACTTCCGATTAGAACAACTAACTAATTAGCGAGTTCCCTTGCCAACAAGTTCTTGAACTGCGACAACGTTTGACTTGTCAACAAATCCAGGGCCTGTCATAACTGGCAATCCGCCACCGACCGTGTTCGAGTTCGTCACGTTGAGGTAGAGGAATACAACAGCAAGGTATCCCTGAAGGAATTGCTGCTGGTCAATTGTGAAGGTCAACTTGTCTTCGTTGATGTAGTCAAGGATTTCTGTCGAGAGGTCGAAACCACCCATTGGCATTGTGCGACCGAGTTCAGCGGCTGCGTTTGCGCCGTCAACTGCGATTACTGGACCAGTACCAAGGAATGCGTCGATCGATGCATCTGCATCGAGCGCTGCCTTGATTTCACCCTGCTGAGCAACGCGGTCTGCGTCACCTGAAGTTGTGATCTGGATAACTTTGCCACCGAATGTCTCTGCTGCTGCGTTGCAACGAGTTTCAAGCGCAACGTTGCTCTGCTCTTGCTTTGCGCAAAGAAGCACAGTTCCGCCTGCAGCCTTCAAACGCTCACCAGCACCACGGCCGGCGATTGTCTCGTCTTGACCGACGTGAGTGATTGCACCGAGACCCTTGAACAAGTCTGAACCTGAGTTAAGAGTGATCAATGCGATACCTGCATCAACAACTTTCTTGAGTGCACCTTCGAGAGCTTTTGGATCAGCAAGTGAAACGGCAATACCGTCTACACCGTCAGTCACTGCTTGCTCAATCATTTGTGCTTGATCTTGTGCGTTGTTGTTTGCACCTTGGTAATTCATTGTGATACCAAGTGCTGCACCTGCAGCCTCTGCACCCTTTTGAGCTACCGACCAGAATACGCCGTCGTCACCGTGGGTGATAACTGCGATTGTGATGTCTTCGCCAGCTGTTACTTCAGCTGAATCTTCTGTTGCAGCTTCGTCAGTCTCGGTTGACGAGTCTGATGAACCGCCACAAGCGGCGAGCGCCAAGAGTGCTGATGCACCGAGGACGGCTCCCCATGTTTTGCGAATCTTCATTAATTTCTCCCCTTATTGTTGTTTTTAAACGCACAGGATTTTCCTGCCTGCCCTAAGTTAGCGCCGAATAAAATTCTGGGCAAACCCGACCAAACAGGTCAGAAACCTCTTAAATGTTGGGCTTGCCGCGAGGCTAGCCCCCGCCACAATCTTGCTGACTAGAGCTTCGACAGATAACTAATACTGCGACGTACGCCCGCAGTTGAAATCTTTGCATCACGCGGCTGATCACCGACAATTGCCATATCTTGCTCGAGCACGTACCAACCTTCGTAGCCGTTTGACTCCATTACGTCGATCGCCTCAGCAATTTTCACGTCACCATCACCAGCGGCACAAAACACACCATCTCTGGTTGCCTCCATCAAAGTTATTTCTCCGGCCAAAAACTTTGCAGCCACGCTCATCTTTACATCTTTGACATGAAAGTGATCAATTCGAGAAAAGTTTTCACGTGCAAACTTCACTGGGTCGGTGCCACCAATTTGCAAGTGACCTGTGTCAAGCAGCCAGCGCACATTTGAGCCAGCCAAAACTCGGTTCACATCATCTTGAGTTTCAACAAGAGTGTTCAGATGCGGATGAAGAACTTGTTTGATGCCGTAACCTGCGCAAATTTCGTCAATTTCTTTGAAGCCATCAAACATCGCCTGCCACTGCGCATCTGAAAGTTCGAAACGCTTTCCCCAACCTTCGTCGACTACAACAGCGGTAATGAAGAAACCTTTTCCTGTTTCGCTCAAGAGACTTGCCGAGAAGTGCGCTGCTTTGCGCATTGTCTCGCGCTGAGCAAGATCGTGCATCACTAGTGGCACGAATGCGCCGACAATCGGCAAACCAAATTCATTTGCAACACTCGAAACTTCTTCGGGTGTGCTACCGAGGTAACCAACTGGCCCTTGCTCGGTCGCTTTCAAACCAACTGCTTTCATTTCACCCAACACTGTTCGTGCATCGAGTTGAAAACCCCAGTCAGGCACTTCGCACACACCCCATGAAATTGGGTTGCCAACAAGTCGATCAACTACTGAAACTTTGGTCCTAGACATTTGTCTTTCTTTCTTCTCGTTACGGCGATTTCAAACTAGTAGAGAACAGGCCGGTCAACTATTGTTTTCATAAATCAGATCAAAATTTTATCTTTTCGCAACACTTTGCCTTATTGCGGCTTCGCTGTTCACTTTTGCGCAAGTCGGCAGCAATCGCGTCAAAACTGACTCTGTAGTTCTGATCACGTCAACGGGCTGTCGAAGTGCCGAGACCCGAACAGTAGGCACAGTTATTGACGGTGGCTTCATTTTGACCGTCGCCCATGGTGTTGCCGGCCAAACCCTCAATCAGATAACAACTGCAAACGGCACTGTTTTTGCAGCCACAGTTGCGGCGCTCGACATCGACTTAGATCTCGCACTTTTGAGACTCGAGGTTGACCCTGAAAGCCAACTTTCAACCCCACTTCAATTGGCTGCGGCTAAACCTGGCGAGCGAGTCTCGTTCGTGGCGTTTGACGATCAAGAACAGTTCATCCGTGAGGCGAAAATCAAGCGTCGCCTGAAAATTAACACTCAAGATATTTACTTGAACAACAAGACATCTCGGCCCGGGCTCGAGGTCGAACTTGAGGTAAAAGTCGGAAACTCCGGGGGCCCGTTAATCAACAAATCGGGAGAAGTTGTCGGCATCGTTTGGTCGACGAGTCGTGTCGTCAAAAATCGGTCATGGGCGACTCGAAGTGAAGCCGTCACGGCACTACTTGCTGCAGCATCAACAGATGCTTCGCCCCTCAATAGCAAAGCCCTAGCCTGCACAGGGTGAATTCAACTGTGAGCGAACAGACAACAACACGCTCACATCGCGCATATTTCGGCGTATTTCTCGTAGTCGGTCTGTCGTTCGGGCTGGTCGGACCGTCAATCTCGCTACTCGCCGAACAAACAAACACAAGTCTCGCTTCAATCGGCATCGTTCTCGTCACTTACGGGTTCGGTTATGTACTTGGCACGCAAATATTTGCCCGCGGATACGACCGCGGATACGGCAACCGCCTAATTGGTTGCGCCTTGCTGATAGCCGCATCTTCATTTGCGCTCGTGCCATTTATCTCGATGCGAATTGTCTTGGCGATTGTCTTTCTGATGTTCGGCACGGCTGTTTCAACTTCCGACGTTGGCTGCAACACCCTCATCGTCTGGGAACTCAAAGACAGAGTTGGCCCACGGCTCGCGTTAATGCACACCATGTTCGGAGTCGGTGCAATACTCAGCCCGCTGATTGTTCGCGCTTCAGATGAGATTCGTGGCGACGCCGCAATTGCGTATTGGGTCGCGGGCGCAGCTATTGCAACTGTTGCGACAGTTGTGCTGCTTCATCGAGCACCCCTCGACCCGCATCTCGAGAATCGAGAGACCGAGGTCGACATTTCAAAAAAACAAATCGCCTTGATCGTGATGTTTTTCTTGGCGTATGTCGCACTTGAAGTCGTTTTTGTTACTTGGATTTACACCTACGGCATAAAAACTGGATTGTCCAAAAATGAATCGGCAATTCTCACCTCGACTTATTGGATTGGCTTCATGCTTGGTCGAGTCGCCACGGTTTTTCTCGCTCGAAAAAGCCATGGAATCTTGTTTATCCAACTCGGAGCCGTTCTCAATATCGTTGTCTGCCTGGTGCTCTACCTGCGAATCGACTCGCTCTTGTTGCCATGCGCGATCATCTATGGCATCGCCGCGGCGCCGCAGTTTCCGTTGATGTTTGGTTTTATCGGCAAAGCCACTTCGCTCTCAGGCAAGATGACCGCCCGAATTGTCGGCACTGCAGGCGTAAGTTCAACGACATTGCCATGGCTAGCAGGTCAGTTTCTTGAACGAGTTGGCTCGTGGACGTTTCCGACATTTTTGGCGTGCACCGCTGCCACTGTTTTTATCGCGACAAAATTGATTACCAACAGTTTTGGTGTGCCCAAACACATTTCAGCAACAAACTGAAAGCTAAATCAATCGTTAAGCGGCGCTGCGCATTGCATCGCGAATAACTCGCATACCGATCGGTTTGATTGGCTTTTGCTTCAACCAATTCAGATAACCCTTTGAACTAAAGATCTCGTATTCGCGAGTACGCACGTGAAACTGCCTTGGCTCAATCACTTCGACTTCGCCTGGGGCATTCGGGTGCACGCGACCCATGCGACCCAACCCGATCAACGCAAGTTTCAGTCGACTCACGACCCCCGAACCTCTGAAACTTTAACCACACGCTTTTCGCGCGCCGAGATCTCGCATGCAATCGCAATACAAATTCCGCTGCGAGCCGAGTCAGGGCTGCACGGGTTCGGTCGATTGCCAGCCAGCCATTCGATGTAAGCCTTCGTCTCTTGTCTGAACGCTTCTCGAAATCTGTCTACAAAACCTGAGTACGGCTTGTCACTCAACCCAATACCCGGGTCAAGCAAGTTCAACGGTGTGCGCGGCGCCAAACCTGCACTCACCGAATCTTTTGATCCAAAAATTTCAAATCTGACGTCGTGGCCACGAGGGTCGTGACGTGTGCCCGAAATGCTTATCTGCACGCCAGAGTTTGTCATCGCATGAATAAGCGAAACATCGCCATCTTCGAACTCTGCATACTGCTGAAATTCGCGCACGCGACGCGTCGCGTAAACCTCGGCGATTGGTTCTGAACACAACCACTCAGCCAAATCAAAATCGTGTACATGTAAATCACGAAAAATACCGCCACTACCTGCAAGAAACTCTCGCGATGATGGTTCAATATCGTTCGACATAAATCTGAGGTGATACAACCTTCCAACGTTTCCGGCGTCGATCAGTTGTTTGGCTTTAGCAATCGGCGGATCAAACCGTCGTTGAAAACCCACTTGCATTTCGGCGCCCGAGTCACTCAGTCGCTTCAAAACCTGATCTGTCTCAGCTAATTCAAGAGCAATTGGCTTTTCACAAAAGATCTTTCGATTTGGCCCGATCACTAAATCAAGTGCGGTCGCATGATGCGATGTGCCAGTCGTTATCACGTACGAATCAAAATCTTCAGGCTTGAATTTTTCTTCGGGCAAAACTTTTACACCGAATCTTGCTTGCAACGACTCGGCTCGTTGTGGAGATCGGTTTATGACCGCAATCTCGGTAATGCGAGAGTCGAGAACCATGTCTTCAATTCGAATCTCGGCCATTCGACCGGCGCCAAAAACCGCAATTCGCATGCACGCAAACTACTCGGTGAAACCAATCAATGACAATAAAGTCAAGTGCTCTGCGTAAACTCATGCTGATGAATAACACGATCGTCGCAGTTGGTCGAGTCAGTGTTGATCTCTACGGTCTTGAAGCCGGTGCGGCATTTGCAAGCGAACAGACATTTTCTAAAAGTGTTGGTGGCAGCCCGAGCAATGTGGCAGTCGCCGCGGCGAAACTTGGCAATCACGCCGTCTTGCTGACAAAAGTTGGCGGTGACCCGCTCGGCCAATACATCGTCAACAAGCTCGACAGTTGGGGTGTCGACACAAAATATGTTTTAACTGAATCAAACGGCTTGACGCCAGTCGTGCTTGCTGCGCTCGATCCACCTGAAGATCCAAAACTTATTTTTCACCGACAGCCAAATGCGCCAGACACAACCATAAATTCAGATTCGATTCCAAAAGATTTGATCGATAACTGTGCTGTTTTTTGGATGAGTGGCTGTGCACTCGCCCATGGCGAAACGGCAAAGTCTTCGTTTAAATGGTTGGCGCAACGCAACCGAAAGAGCCACACCATTATTGATCTCGACTATCGACCAAGTTTTTGGTCGTCGCTTCAAGAAGCCGGGGCTGCCGCCCGCGCAGCCATCGCCAACTGCACTGTGGTCGTTGGCAATCGCACCGAGTGTGAGATGGCGATCGGCCTAACCGACCCGAATGCGATCGCCGACAAACTTTTGACTGACGGCGTAGAACTAGCAATCGTCAAACTTGGCGCTGAAGGCGTGATGCTGGCAACTTCTACCGAGCGAATTCGCATTGCCCCATGCAAAATCAAACTCGTATGCGGCTTGGGTTCAGGCGACGCGTTTGGTGGCGCACTCGCCCACGGGTTGCTGCACGGTTGGTCAGTTCAACAGATCGGTGAATTTGCTAACGCCGCTGGCGCCTATGTCGCCACCAAACTAACTTGCGCTGACGCCATGCCGACCGAGCCGATATTGCGCGACTTCATTGCCGAGCAGCAAAAAATTTAGGCTGTAAAAACCATGCTCTCTTCGCTCACCGACAAGCAATACAACGAGTTGATTCAGGCCCGTCTTAAAAGCCCAGAGTCATTTAGAAAAGCATTGGTCAATCGAAAACGTCGAAAACTAATTGGCAAAGATGGTCGCCTGCTGATCGTTGCAGCAGATCACACTGCGCGAGGCATAATTTCTGCCGGATCAGAAAAATACATCATCGCTAATCGGCGTTTATTGCTCGATCGCTTGGTGCGCAGTCTGAGCAACCCAAATGTTGATGGCGTGCTGGCTAGCGCCGACATCGTCGAAGAATTGGCTTGGCTTGGCGCGCTCGAATCAAAACTCGTATTCGGCACGATGAATCGCGGCGGCTACCTCGGCACGACATGGGGTCTCGACGACCCGGTGACAGCATATGACGCTGACAGCATTGCCGAACTTGGTCTTGACGCCGGAAAAGTGTTGGTGCGCTTTGAAGACACAGACATTGGCGTCGGCCGAACAATTGAATACGTCGTCGAAGCAATGCGTCTGCTTGCCGAACGAAAAATCGTCTGTCTCGTCGAACCGCTGCCGTATAAAAAAGATGCAAACGGCATGCCGATGCTCGACAAATCAACTGACCGGCTCGACAAAATTGTTTCAATCACCGCAGGTTTTGGTTCATCGGCAAGTTACACCTGGCTCAAACTGCCGTCATGGACAAACCACACAACGTTGCGCGAGTCAACGACACTTCCAATTCTTCTGCTCGGTGGTGACCCAGGCGAAAATCTCGACGCAACATTTGAAGAGTGGCGCAGTGCGTTGCAAATACCAAATGTGATCGGATTGGTTGCAGGTCGGCCACTTTTGTATCCATTCGATAATGATGTCGAACGTTCAGTCGATCGAGCCGCAAGACTCGTTCACGTATCGGGCGCCTAAGTCATGTCTGCAACATCAGATTGGTATTTTCCTACCGGATCACTGAGTGCACCGAACCAACCACTCGCGCTCGACGTTAAGCGTGCGGGTTGGACATACTGCGGTATCGACGTTTATTCGTTCTCGACAATAAATAAAGAAGTTGAAATTGATCTTGGCAACCGAGAGGCAGTCGTTGTGCCACTGTCGAGCATGTCAGTCACAATTAAGCATCGCGATAAAAAATACGAACTCGCAGGTCGACCTGGTGTTTTCGCCGCTGTTGCTGACTGGTTTTACGCGCCAGTCGGGGCGAAGTTCTCGCTCGCAGCAGAGTCGGGCGAAGTTGCAGTCTGCACAGCCATTGCGACAAAAGAATTTGCACCTCACCACGGGCTGGCGAATTCAGTGCCAGTCGAACCGCGCGGTGCCGGGTTTGCCACTCGCCAAGTAAACAACATCGCCACACCAGATTCGTTTGCTGCTGCTGATCGAATCATCATCTGCGAAGTTCTCACGCCGGGCGGCAACTGGTCGTCGTGGCCGCCACATCGCCATGACGGCATCGCTGGGTGCCCAAACATGAATGAAGAGATTTACTATTTCAGAATCGGCAAACAAAACTCAGACCACGGTGATGCCGAAGGTCGCGGCTACTTTCACGCGTACACCGTTGATAAAAAAGTTGACGACACAATCACGCTGAGCGACGGTGACGTTTACATTTTGCCTGCGGGTTATCACGGGCCGTCAATCGCCGCTCCCGAGTATCCGATGTACTTTCTAAATGTTTTGGCGGGCCCTGCCCAAGATCGCACAATGGCTTTCTGCGACGACCCAAGCCATCACTGGATACGCGACGCTTGGAAAACCCAAAAGCAAGACCCTCGTGTACCGATGACATCAGCAAACGGTCGCGTTAATAATTCATAACCACAATCAACGGAGAAGTAAATGAAAAAGCGAATCGGCATTGCAGTATTAGGTCTCGGGTGGATGGGGCAAGCGCACAGTCGTGCAGCGTTGCGCATCGCTTCGCTTTTTCCTGATGCAAAATTCAAGCCCGAACTTGTTGTCTGCGCCGACGTTGAACAAAGTCGTCGCGATCGCGCAGTTAACGATTTTGGCTTTGCCCGTGCAGTGCCAGGATTCGAAGAGGCAGTTTCAGCAAAAGATGTCGACGCCGTATGGGTGACTGCGCCCAACATGTTGCACGTACCGATGATCACCGCAGCGGCGGCCGCAGGTAAAGCAATTTTCAGTGAGAAACCAATCGGTGGCACACCGGCACAAACTGTCGAGGCGTTCAAGATCGCAACCAAACATTCGACGGCAACTGGTGTGGGTTACAACTACCTGTGGTCACCGCTCGTGATTCACGCACGCGAATTGATCTCAAGTGGAGCAATCGGCAGAGTGACCCACTATCGCGGTCGCTTCTTGTCGATGTACGGCAGCGACGAACTCGGTTTGCTCACATGGCGATTCAAATTTGCACAGGCTGGCTATGGCGTCACTAGCGACATTCTCAGCCACTCGGTTTCTCTCGCCCACTTCTTGGTTGGTGACATTGCCGAGGTCACCGGAATGAAGAACAACACGATCACACACCGACCGCTACCAACTGGTGCCGCCAGCCATTACGGTCGTGGAAAAGCCACCGACCCGAAGGGCGAAGTCGAAAACGAAGACTTCGCATCGATGCTTTGCACATTCAACAACGGCGCAACCGGCACCTTTGAAACAAGTCGCTCGATGGTTGGCCCAGAAAGTCAAAATGCATTCGAGGTTTACGGCACCGAGGGCGCTCTTTCATGGAACCTCGAAAAACTGAACGAACTGCAGTTCTACAAACGCGAAGATGGCGTCAACACCGGTTACAAAACGATTTACGGTGGCGATCGATTTCCGTTTCACGGTGCATTCGCACCAGGTATGGCTAATGCGATCGGCTTCGAAGATCTCGTCGCAATCGAAGACCTCAACTTCATGAATTGCTTAACTACTGGCGAACGCTATTCACCCGGCTTCAAAGAGGCCGTTGATGTCGTCAGCGTTCAGCAGGCGCTGATCAACTCTTGGTCTTCACGCAAATGGGAGCCAGTAGTCGACCTGGCGAAATAGTTACTCTTCGTCTAAGAACGAACGCAAATTGTTGTTGCTGTGCGGGTGACGCAATCTGGCAAGAGTTTTCTGCTCGATTTGCCTCACGCGCTCGCGTGTCACTCTCATTTTTTCGGCAACTTCTTCGAGCGTGTAAATGCGATCAAACTGACCGATACCAAAACGCATCGCCACTATTTCTTGCTCGCGCTCGGGCAGGTCTTTGAGTGTTCTCTCGACTGCTTCGCGCAACTGCGATCTTTCAGTCGAGCTAATCGGATCATTTTCGTCGCTATCAGCAATCGTGTCGCCCACCGTTAGGTCATCAGTGTTGTAGCCCACTGGCGCATCAAGACTTGTCGTCGGTATTGCCAACTGCATAATGTCAAGAAGTTTTTCGACCGTCAAACTGCTGCGCAGTGCAACTTCTTCAGGTGTTGGCATGCGCCCTAGTTCGGCTGTCAAATCTCGTTCGGCACGCTGCACACGATTAACCACTTCCATCATGTGCCCCGGTATGCGAATGTTTCGCCCCTGATCGGCGAGTGCTCTGGTCATCGACTGACGTATCCACCAAGTTGCGTAAGTCGAGAATTTAAAACCTTTTTCATAGTCGTATTTGTCGGCTGCATGCATCAAGCCGATGTTGCCTTCTTGAATTAAGTCGGCTAGTTGCAATTCTTTTCTGTCATAACGTCTGGCGACTGAAACAACTAGTCGCAGATTCGCTCGCACCATGTGGTCTTTGGCTTTTTCACCATCTTTTGCCGTGCGTTGCAATTTGCGACGCTCAGCAAAACTCAAATCACCATCTAGAGAATTCAGTTTTGCTTGTGCAACAAGACCGGCTTTAATTTTCTTGCCCAAGTCTTTTTCTTCGTCAGCGGTGAGCAATGGCACTTGGCCAATCTCGCTCAAGTACAAGCGAACCGAGTCAGACCCGATTGAGTCTTTAGCCGTCGATGTTGTCACTCATGCTCCCCAACTCGAATGTTCAGCCAACTGAGTAGTTGCTCTGCTGCAGATTCTGCCATATTTTGCACATCCAACTGCTCAAGCAAAATTCGCGCTGAACGATCTATCTGAATTTGCTCTGGGTCGCTGACCGTCACTCGATGCGTCAACTCTCGGCGAACTGCAGCGGCAAGCAAATTCCAGGCTTCTCTGACCGGTTGCGACTCAACATCGGCAACCGCTGCGCGCTCTAAAACTTCGCGCGCTTCGGGGTCGGCAAGTTCAAGTGCTTTTGAAACATCGCCAAGTGCCGAACCCGCGGCGATGTAGGCACGACGATTTACGTCATCTAAAAAGAGCGCTTCAGATAACCAGTCGGCGATTTCATCCCAATGCGAAAACATCAATGCCAGCACCACAAACTCGGCTGATTCGCTGAGCCGATTTGTTGGCGTCGTCGAGATTGTCACCGACGGGTTTCGCGTGCGGCGCTCGGCCAGTTTCACCAGGTCGACAACCGGTATGCCAACATGCGTTGCAACTTGGCCCGCATAGATTTTTCGCACATTCGTATCAGGATGTTCGTTGATCACAGACATCGCCTGCTCAGCCGTGCGCGATCTCGCCTCGGGCGATGCGACTGAACCTGCATCAATAACTCGCTGCAAGCGAAAACCTAGAAATGGCTGAGCGCTTGCGACTGCTTTTGCCAACGCTCCGGGGTCTGAATTGGCTAAATCACCTGGGTCTTTTCCTTGCGGAAAGTGCGCGACGCCGACTTCGACTTTGTAACGCTGCTCCCATTCATAAAAACGCGCCGCTGCACCCTGCCCTGCACTATCGGCATCGAATGCCAAGACGACTTTTTTTGCGAAACGTTTCAAGAGCCGAACGTGGTCTTCGGTCAGTGCAGTGCCGCAAGTTGCGACGGCTCGTCGCACACCACTGCGATGAAAGCCGATCACATCTGTGTAACCCTCGCAAACAATCACTTCGTCAGCCGTCACGATTTCGGCTTTCGCCCAGTTCAAACCGTAGAGAGTTTTGCTCTTGGCATAAATCGCCGTCTCGGGAGAATTTTTGTATTTCGCGGGATCTTTGCTGCCGGGCAAAATTCGTCCACCAAAAGCGACTGGCTCACCCGAATCGCGAAAAATCGGAAACATCACGCGTGCCCTGAACGAATCTTGTGCTTTGCCGCGCTTATTGATGAAACCCAAACCTGTTTCACGCAATAAGTCGATCGATACACCGAGGTCGCGCGACAATGCGTCCCAATCGTCTGGCGCCCAACCGAGTTTGAACTCGCGGGCAATGTCGCCCGACAAGCCGCGCTCGCGCAGATAATCGCGGGCGACGCGTGCATCAGGTGCGGTCAAAAGCCGGTTGTGATACCACTCAACAGCCTGCGACATAATTTCGGTCAGTTTTTTCGAGCGTTGTCTGTCTTTGCTTTGGCCGCCCGACGTATAAGTCAGCTGATAGCCCGCCTTGCCAGCAATGTGTTCGATGGCCCCGACAAAGTCGAGGTGCTCGATTTCTTGAATGAATTTGAAAACGTCCCCCGATGCTCCACAGCCGAAACATTTGTAGCGGCGAGTTTCCTCGCGAACATTAAACGAACCTGATTTCTCGGCATGAAACGGACAGAGCCCGACCCAGTTTCGCCCGACGCGACGCAACTGCACATAGCCCTGAATCGTGTCAACTATCGACACTGATTCTCGTAGTCGCTCAATGTCTGTATCCGCAATCGCCACGAGCGAAGGCTAGTTCATCGGTGTTATTTAAGCCTTTTTGCTGCGGTCTTTCATGATCGAGGCCACGATGCCGACGGTCAGAACCGTGATGATTATGCCCAACGAAATTGGTACTGGGATGTGATACCAAATAGCGATTGACATTTTGATGCCGACATAAATCAGCAGCAACGAAATTGTGTGCGGCATATAGACGAACCGCTCGCGCATATCGGCGAGCAAGAAGTACAGTGCGCGCAAACCAAGAATCGCAAACGCATTCGACGCAAACACAATGAATTGCTCGCGGCTGACAGCCAAGACTGCTGGCACCGAGTCGACTGCAAAGATCACGTCAGAAACTTCAATGACTACCAAGACTGCTAGTAGTGGTGTCGCCATTCGAACACCATTTACACGGGTGAACATTTTTTGCCCGTCATAATGGTCAACCGAAGGCACGAATCGCCTAAATATTTTCATCGTGCGCATCTCTGATGGATCGCCATCATGATCGCCCCCTTTGAATATTTTTATGCCTGTATAGATGAGGAACACTCCGAAAACCAGCAACAAGAATTGAAACCGTGTGATTACTGCGACGCCGACGATGATGAACACGAATCGCAAAACGAGCGCGCCGAAAATTCCCCAAAATAGTGTGCGATGTTGATATTCACGTGGCACCTTGAAGTGAGCAAAAATCATCGCCCAAACGAAAACGTTGTCGACCGAGAGACTCTTTTCGATCAAATAACCCGAGAGATATTCGATTGCCGACGACGCGCCCTTGCCTTGGTCAGCAAACATCCAAGCGATTACGCCGGTGAATGCAAGACCAAGCCCAATCCAAATGGCACTCTCTAAAGCCGCCTCGCGAATACCGATGACATGGGCCTTGCGATGAAACACCAACAAATCGATCATCAGCGCGCCAGCGATAACGACCAGCAACATCGGCCAACCCCACGACGGGATTACAACGTCAACGAAATTTTCTTTTTCTGAACCTGCGGCAAACAACATATTAAACATGTGTAACTAGCTGGACCTTTCGGGTGATGAACCGCAACTTTTGTTTCGGTTTTACTTCCCCCGATGATCGCTTACCAATCGGCAAGTCGGGCTATGCCTACATACTAAATCATCCACCACCCCGCCACCAACCACCCCACCTTCTGGCGACCGCCATCACCATGCACACTCTTGCACCCCGCCGACCTAGCCCACTCAAACTAAACTTTCACAAGTGAATTTGAAATCCAAACTCCCACCTCGGTTTCAAAAATATGTCAGCCTCGGCGTCATCCCCAAACTCATCCTTGCCCCAGTTGCGTTTTTAATCTTGTGCGGGTTTTTGCTTGCCAAACCCTTTGTTCAATTTCGTCTTTACCGCATGGTCGACTCTCGAATTGGTCACTTGGCGGCGAATACTGAAATTGTGCGCCTCAGAAGTCTTGAACACAATAAAAACACAACGAAGAAAGAGATCATTGTTTATTGCTCAGAAAACTGGAATTGC